>QGCY01000002.1_pt1 | contig 127526 bp, 125 predicted proteins | sample 4708041 | NCBI WGS metagenome assembly QGCY01 (sample SAMN08941164, study PRJNA450518) | Sediment metagenome, whole genome shotgun sequencing project. | biome: grassland soil; feature: grassland; material: soil; isolation source: soil 14 days enrichment with methanethiol and mixed carbon source ... | reverse complement strand
AATGTGCCGGACTCGTCACCATCGTCGAAGGCGAAGCTGACACCATCCACCTCGAACGAACCGATGGTTTCAGGGCCGTAGTCTTCCGCTTCGATAGACGCGACCGACAGGTTGATCATGCCAGAGTCATCATCTTCACCTGCAACAAGCAGGTTCGTCAGCGACAGGCCGTCAAAGCTCATATTCTCTGTGTCTGGCAGGTCAGCCGCTTCGGAATGGCCGAACACGCCGCCAAGCCATGCCGCCAGTTGCGCGGAAGGACCGTCGAGCGCGATCTGGCCGATAGTGAAGCTTGCATTCTCCGCCTCAACTTCATCGGTCGGAACCACCTCAATTGCGTTCATGACCATGCGAGAGAAGTTGGCCATGCCTGCATCATCGACGTTGAGACCGGTGAAGATCATTTCCTCAGCTTTGAGGTCAGCGGAGCCGTCAACGTCGACCTCCACCATGCCGCCCTCATCTTCTTCGTCGGCGTCGGCTTCAAAATCGCTGGTGCGGATCATGACATTGCGGAACACAACGTCATTGCCGCTTTCAGAGCGGTCTTCAAACTCTACGCGGCCTGAGCCAGAATCGCGCAGTGACAGCTGCGTCAGCGCTGCATTAATGTCTTCTGGGCTGGCAGCCGGACCGTCACCACCGCAAGCGGCAAGCGTCAGCGCAGCGGCACTCGCGAGCAAAATTTTCTTCATCTGAAATTCCCTTCTTCCTGAACCCTGAGGTTAGCAGTTTTTCCCCTTCGAAACTGCGTATAACAATACAAATATGAACACACGTCGAATCGACATCGCAGCACCGTCCGGCTCAGAACTTTCCGTTCTGTTCCGCGTCAATCCAAGGGCTAAACGCCTGATTTTACGTGTAGATCCAAAAACGCAGTCCCCTGTTGTTACGGCTCCATCACCCCGCCATTACAAAGCAGCAGAAAAATTTGTTCAATCCAAGGCGGGCTGGATCGAAAATCAGATCTACCGACAACCTGACGTTATCACGCTGGAGCCAGGGATCGAAATCCCCGTTTCGGGGGAAATGCACCTTCTTACCCAGTCAGGGGCGCGCGGTCGGACACGTCAGATTGAGGGCACACCGCCACAACTCGATAGCCCGGGCACCGACATCACCTATTCGGACCGCGTACTGCGTTATCTGAAAATGAAAGCACGGGAAGCACTCAACGAACGTGTCGATGTTCACGCCGAACGACTGGCTGTCGATCCGGTGAAGATCACCATTCGTGACACACGATCACGCTGGGGGTCATGCTCGTCAAAAGGGCATCTGAATTTTTCATGGCGGCTCATTCTCGCGCCACCCCAAATTCTGGACTACGTCGCAGCCCATGAAGTGGCCCATCTCATAGAGATGAACCATTCAGCTGACTTCTGGGCGCTGGTTGAGAAGAGTTATGGTCCACATAAAAACGCCCGTAACTGGCTGAAGCAGAACGGGCGCAATTTGCATGCTTATGGAAGCTCCGGATCCGCCGGTGGCTGACCGTCCGTTACCTCTATCGGAGCCTTTTTCTCAGCAACGTCCGGGCCGAAGCTGATAATACGCGAACCGATTTCACCGCGTGCCGGACGATCCGGGCCAATCATGGCAATTGTACCATCTGCGCGGATTTCAGCGATAAGGTCTGCATCAGGACGTTCTTTCTTGAACGTCTCGAAGTCATACTTCTCCGTCAGGTCTGTTTTATGGAAGATCCACTTTTTGTAGTGATCGCGGATCAGGCCGTCATAGTTGCGACCTGAACGGATCAGTGTCCGTCCGCGTGACGCACGCGGCACACCGAGGAAGTCCTCTTCGTTGTCAGAGGTAGAAAGCTGGAAGGTTCGGTCACGACCAAGTTCGGGGCCGAAATGACGGCACACAAGTGCGTTGTAATAGTCGTTCGCGCTCACCGCCGCACAGAAGGCAAACAGTGAGTGATCCATACGGTGCTCCGCGGATTCAGACAACACTTCGCCAGTATAAACAGAGATGCCCGCCTCGCGCGCCGGACGCAGACGACGCAGGTCTGTGTCCGCCATCATCACATTTACACCGGCCTCTTTGAGGATTTTTGCCAACCCGACGCTCCAGATGTTGGCACCAACGAGCAGGACACCCTGCGGGCCTGAATGCGCGAGCTTCAGCTTGCGAGAGAGCGGCCCCATGGTGAAGCCGTGCGCGATAACGGTTGTGAAGACGATGGCAAAAGCCAGCGGCACTATCTGTTCGGCACCCCGTAGAAGATCAGAACTGCCATCACCAAGCGTGGCCAGACGGCTCGCAAAGAAGCCGGACACGGCGACCGCAACAATACCGCGCGGCGCGATCCAGCCAGTCAGGAACATTTCCTTCGGCTTTAATTCACCCCATGTGGAGATCGCTACAGACAATGGACGTACGACAAACAGCATACCGACCAGGAAGAGCGCGGTTTGCAGGTTGAGCGCGCTTACAATTGTCTCGATGGTGAGGTTTGCAGTCAGGATTACGAACACGCCCGACACCAGAATGACCGCAATATTCTCTTTGAAACGTCGCAGGTCCTGAAGGCTGGCGAACTTGGAATTACCAAGCGTCATACCGAATGCGGTGACAGCAACCAGACCGATCTCGTGCTCGATCGCCTCTGCACCCGCATAACAGGCCAGAACGCTGATCAGAATGACAGGGGCTTTGAGGTATTCCGGAAGCCAGGCATTTCGGAACGCGGCAGACAGGAATTTGCCAAGCGCGATGCCGATAACGACACCTGAAACGGCAGCAAACAGGATCCAGCCGATGATAGACAGAGCGCTTTGTTCGGCTGAGAGAACACGCAGAACCTCATAAGCGGCAACCGCGAACAGCGCGCCCACAGGGTCGTTGACGATGCCTTCCCATTTCAACGCTTTGCCCACACGCCCACCAAGTTTGGACTGGCGCAGCAAAGGCATAATCACTGTCGGACCAGTTACAACCAGAATGCCCGCGAACAGGATAGATGTACCGAGGCCAAGACCTGCCAGATAGTAACACACAAGCGTGCCTAGCAACCATGTTACGGGTCCACCGATGAAAACGAGACGCCTCACCGTCGAACCTGCTTCCCGCAGATCATGCACTTTCAGAACGAGACCGCCCTCAAACAGGATGATCGCAACTGCAAGCGACACAATCGGACGCAACAAATCGCCGAACGTTTCGTCAGGCGACAGCACTGGGATGCCAAATAGCAAAGCAGAGAGCGGACCAAAGATAAGGCCGGCCGCACTCATCATAACGATAGCTGGCCATTGCATTCGCCAGGCGAGCCATTGGGCGCCAATGCCCAGAACGCCAATCAGCGCAACCGCCTCTACCGGCGACAGAAGCGCCGCCGTATCACCGTTTACAGCCATATATGAGTATTCCCCTTAGTGCTTCGGAACGCCTCTCACGCAAGAATGCTACACCAGTCATCGCCGGAGTACCAACCGCGCAAAGCGTCAAAGCCAGATATTCAAACTGTTATTACTGATCCCAGCCAAATTGCCCGTATCAGGCCGTTTCATTCGGATCGCTAAAATCGAAACCAATAGAACGCGCATCGGTTCCACGATCATAGCGCTCAATTGCCTCGGTAAACTGGGATGTGATGTGACGATAAAGAAGATTGTAAAATTCCGACGGATCATTCTCCGACAATGGGAGCTTGAACGTGTAGTTCGGACCGTGATCAATCGCGATCATGAACCGCTCACCCTGTTTGTGACAATGCATCACAACGCGGATCCAGTCCGTGCCCTCTGAAACGCGCACGGCAAGACCGAACAGCACTGGCCCGAGCGGACGGAAACCACGTGGCGGAATGGAGAAGGCAGTATCGAGATCAGTCTTCGGCTGAAACTGACCTACCGGCGGCACGAGATGCACACATACGCCATGTCCGGTTCCCAGATACTGGCAAAACCCGTCTTTCAGTTCGCTGGCCAGCTTGCGGATACGGTCATAGTTCTCCGCGGCACGATTCTGATACTTTTTTGCCGTTTCTACGAGGTCATCAAAACGCGACATGTCAGCATCCTTGTTCTGTCCCAACGGGTTCGTGCCCCGTTCTCTGTTTAATATCCACCGCGAAGCTCAGATTTCAAATTCAATCGTGAGCGGACAGTGATCCGAGGCTTTTGGCGCCGTCCAGCCAATGCCGGGAAGTCGCATTCCGGTATATCGCTCGGCCCGCCATGGCAGACCGCTGCGTGTTATGCGCATATCGGGGCGCGGGTTCTTACGGGCAAGAGCTGGCGAAAGAAGAAAATGGTCCAGCGCGGCATAGCTGTCTTCGTCAGGATAATGATGCGTCCATCGCTCCAGGGCCGGTTTGTCGGACATCATCAAGGCGTCCAACGCAAAACCGCCGTCGACCAGCGGGCCGAGACCGTGCCCGGCATCCACCACGCCGTCTTTTTCGAGAAAGTCATTGAGATCACCGCAGACAATCCAGTTAGCCTCTGCCGGGTCATCAAAGCGCCGTTCGATCAATCGCCGCACACCGAGCGCCTCTTGCGCCCGAATGGTACGCGTCTCCCATCGTCCGCCATGCATTGATTTGAAATGACAGACAAAAATAGTCAGCGGCGTATCGCCGAATGTAAATTCCAACTGCAGGCAATCCCGGCGGAATACCGGTGCATGTGCGGACTGCTCTGGCAAAGGAACGATACCCAGATCAGTCAGAGTGAGATCCGCATGGCTAATGATGTCGTCAGGCCGTTTACGGCTTAGAGCGGCAACATCGATACCCCTGCCGTCATTCCCCTCTCTCAGTATGCGAGACTGATAGCCGTTTCGCGACCAGCGCCGTAGATAACGGTTATGAAAAGCTGTAAGCGTAACGAGGTTTTCCACCTCCTGCAGTGCGCAAATATCCGACCCCGTTGCGGCCAACGCCTGCGCGGTCAGCGTTCTGTCATCTTCCGAAAGCACATTGAATGCGCCGTCTACCGCATCCGCAGCATCCTGATCAGACACCATGGTCAGCTTACGCCGTATTTGCGGGATGCCCACCTTCTCAAAGGCAAAGCGCATCATCAGGTTTTCGCAATTGAAACTTGTCAGTCGGATGACTGGCATACACTTTCCGCCCCTAAAAATCAGGCGTGCTGTGTTGACCGCCGTGACCGTACTGTTGAGCGAACATAAAAAATGAATCCGACAGATGCGGCAACCCCTGCGAAGCTAGCCATCAGATCCGGTAGATCTCCCGTTCGAGTCGGCACCAAAAATGCCTGAGCCAGTTCCAGGCCGATTGCACAACTGCTGGCGATACACGCCGCGTACATCCAGTTCTTCGGACCGAGAAACGCCGAAATCCACAGCATCAAAGCGCCAAAGGCCGCAAAATGCTCAAGCTTGTCCTGCTGAGAGAACAGTTTGGGGATTGGCGGGATATCTGCGGTCGCGCCCCACAGAATGAGTCCCCCAATAAAAAGCGACACTGCACCAAGAAACAGTCGTTTAGGTGTCATGAGATCGATCACGCAGGTGTCCTCTTAACGGGCAAATCAGTCTGGTAATATTTTATCAGTCAATCTTAAGATTTGTTTACCGTGAGTACTTCCATCACAAGTGCTGCATACAAAAAATGGCGTCCTTCGATCTGGAAGAACGCCATCTAATCCACAATAGAAACAGATACTTGAGGCGCCTAAACGTCAACCTCCGCTTCTAGCGCATTCGCCTGAATGAATTCACGGCGCGGCTCAACTACATCACCCATGAGTTTGGAGAACATATCATCGGCTTCGTCGCCATGCTCCACTTTCACACGCAGCAGCGTGCGCGCATTAGAGTCGAGCGTTGTTTCCCAGAGCTGGTCGGGGTTCATCTCACCCAGACCTTTGTATCGCTGAATTGTCAGCCCTTTTGCGCCGGAGAAGAGCACCGCATCTACCAGAGAGACTGGCCCAAATACGTCAACTTCACCACCTTTTTCGTGACGTAGTACGGATCGTTCCGAGAAGAGTTCTAATAGAGGGTCAACACGGTCTGAAAGTTTTCTTGCATCCGCCGACTGAAGAAACTGCTTGTCGAGGACCAGCTTTTCTTCAACGTCGCGAACGACACGCTCAAGCACGAGCTCACCGTCGACAAAGCTTGCCTGCCAGGTATCTTCGCCCTCTTCAGCAATGCGGTTCATACGCATAGCTGTCTTCTCGGCTTCCGCCTGTCCAGCGGTCGAATGTAGCGCGCCAGCAAGAGCCGCTTGCTCCACCAGAACACCCGGCGCTTTCAAAGCGAGACGCTTTACGAGGCTTTTGCATGCGACGGAGTCATAAACGAGCTGACGCAGGTCTTCCCCACCCATTTGCTCGCCGTCCTGAAGCACCAGAACTTCGCCGGTCGTGCCTTCACTGATCAGGTAGGTTTCCTGTTCGGCATCATCTTTCAGATAACGCTCTGACCGGCCTTTAGACACCTTATAAAGCGGCGGCTGAGCAATATAGAGATACCCGTTTTCAATGATCTCCGGCATCTGACGATAGAAGAAGGTCAGCAGAAGTGTACGAATGTGCGCGCCATCGACGTCCGCATCGGTCATGATGATGATCTTGTGGTAGCGCAGCTTCTCTATCTGGAAGCCCTCATTCGGGTTTGTCTCAGACCGACGCCCGATCCCTGCACCAAGTGCCGTAATCAGCGTACCAACCTGATCTGACGACAGCATCTTATCGAAACGCGCACGCTCTACGTTCAGGATTTTACCACGCAGAGGCAGAATAGCCTGGTTTTCGCGGTTACGGCCCTGCTTCGCAGAACCACCCGCTGAATCACCCTCCACGATGAAGATTTCAGACTTGGCAGGGTCTTTTTCCTGACAGTCCGCCAGCTTGCCCGGCAGAGAGGTAATATCGAGCGCTGTTTTACGGCGTGTCAGCTCGCGCGCTTTGCGCGCAGCTTCGCGTGCCGCCGCAGCCTCGACAATCTTCTGCATGACCATTTTAGCAGGGCCCGGGTTTTCTTCAAACCACATAGAAAGCTGCTCGGCCATCAGGCTTTCCACCACGGGACGCACCTCAGAAGAGACAAGCTTGTCTTTGGTCTGAGAAGAGAATTTTGGGTCAGGCACTTTCACAGAGAGAACGCAAGTGAGGCCTTCACGCGCGTCATCGCCGGAAATGTTGACCTTGCCCTTCATGGCCGCACCGGTTTCATCAGCATATTTGTTGATGACACGCGTCAGCGCAGCACGGAAACCGGCAAGGTGAGTACCGCCATCGCGCTGCGGGATGTTGTTTGTGAAGCAGAGAACATTCTCGTGATAGCTGTCATTCCACTGGAGCGCGGCTTCAACGGTGATGCCATCTTTCTCACCGATTGCAAAAATTGCTTCGGGAATAGCTGAGGCACGTTGACGGTCGAGGTGCTCTACGAAGGCTTTCACACCGCCATCATACTCGAACACCGTCTCATAAGGTTCCGCGCCGCGCAGATCTTTGAAAACAATGCGAACGCCAGAGTTCAGGAAGGCCAGCTCGCGCAGGCGGTGTTCCAGTGTGCCGCGATTGTACTCTGTCATCGTAAAAGTCGATGGCGATGCGAAGAAACGAACGCTCGTGCCCGTAAAGTCACGGCCATCTTCAGTCTTCGGGCTAATACCAACTTCTTTAAGGGGTGCTTCGGTTGTGCCGCCATCAATGAAGCGAACGAAGTGCTCCTTACCTTTGCGATGAATACGCAGCTCGAGCCAGTCAGACAGTGCGTTCACAACAGAGATACCCACGCCGTGCAGACCACCGGATACCTTGTAGGAGTTCTGGTCAAACTTACCACCGGCGTGGAGCTGGGTCATGATCACTTCCGCAGCGGAAATACCCTCACTCGGGTGCATCTCGACAGGCATGCCACGGCCGTTGTCGGTGATTTCAGCAGATCCGTCAGCATGCAGAATGACAGATGCTTCTGTCGCGTGACCTGCAAGCGCTTCGTCGATCGCGTTGTCGACAGCCTCGTAAATCATGTGGTGAAGGCCCGAACCATCGTCCGTGTCACCAATGTACATGCCAGGGCGTTTCCGGACGGCCTCAAGCCCTTTCAGGACCTTGATTGAGTCAGCGCCATACTCAGGTGTGTTTGGTGTTTCGTCGGACATTGCTGCCTTCGTTCTTCCCATTATGAATTGTTCGAATCAAGTATAGGCAGGTTTGCCGAAAAAGGGAAATTTCCGCCCCGTTTTCACGCCCCTGATATGAAGCGCAAGCACTTGAAATAATGGAACTTTATTGCCCTGAGAAAGAAACCTTAACTTTCTACAGATTTACGCCGGACTTTTGGGAGCTAAACGGGCCGGATTTTATCCGCACACGCCAGTTCAAACGGCTTCGACTTTACCGGCCGCGACCTCAAAAAACTGCGCTCTTTCATCAAAGCCATCGAAGAGGGAGCGTTCAGTTCCCGTCAGCCAGGCCTGCCCCTTCAGCGCAGACAGTTCATCAAACAACGCAGCGCGCCGGTCAGGATCAAGATGCGCCACGGCCTCATCCAGAAGGACCAGAGGGTTGCGCAAATGCTCCTCTGCTTCGAGCGCGCGCGCATTGGAAAGAATAAGCCCGATCAGAAGCGCTTTTTGCTGGCCTGTGGAGCACAGAGATGCAGGAACCCCAGTCGGCCGGTGGATCACCACCAGATCCGAGCGATGAGGCCCTGTAAGCGTTCGCCCTGCACGGGCATCCCGTCTGCGCCCGTCCTTCAGCGCCGCTTTCAACATGTCCTGAACGTCGGCCAGAGTGTGACCCGCGTTGAACGCCACTTCCGCCGCACCCTCCAGAGAGAGGTCCGCCTTCGGGAATGCGCCATCAGGACGGATATCCACCGCCTTCTGCAAACGGGCAACCGTCTGCGTCCGATGGAAGGCGATATGAGCGCCATGGTCGGCAAGGCGTTCCTCAAGTCCGTCCAGCCATACCGGATCAGCAAAATCGCGTTCCAGCAGCAGGTTGCGCTCACGCATCGCCTTCTCATATGCCGTTGAATGACGGGCATGGATCGGAAAATGGGCGAGCGTCTGGCGGTCCAGAAACTTTCGACGTTCTGTTGCGCCACCCGCGAATACGCGGTCCATAGCAGGCGTGAGCCAGATGATGCGCACAAGCTCGCTCATAGAGTTTGCGGTCGCCGTCGAGCCATCCACCTGCATAGCTCGCTTGCCGCGCCCGCCGCCTTCTATGCTGGCATCAATGCGGATGAGACGGTCCATATCCCCGTCAAACAGCGTTGCGCCGAGCGCCCACGCATTGCCAGCAGCCCCGTGCTCAACACGCGCCATATCCGGCAGGCCCGCTGAGCGGAGCCCCCGCCCCGGAGAGAGCTGCGAAATAGCCTCGATGAGATTGGTCTTGCCAGCGCCATTCGCCCCGAACAGGCAGACATGTCGCCCGTCGAGGTCGATTGAAAGCGCGCCATAATTCCGGAATGTGGAAAGCGCGAGACGTTTCAGATAAATGCGGCCTTGGCCGTCCATACCGTCAGACGCGTAGCGGCATCAGAACGTAGCGGGATGCCGGATCTGTCGGGTCACGCACCAGTGCAGGCGATGCTGGATCATTGAAATCAAAGAGAATTTCATCACCATCAACTTGCTGGAATACATCAAGCAGGTAACGCGCATTGAAGCCGATTTCCATCGGTTCGCCAGCGTACTCACCTTCGACTTCTTCCACGCCGTGGCCGGTCTCAGCATGGTTCACCGTGAGGACAACCTTGTCCGCTTCAAGTGACATTTTCACAGAGCGCGAACGCTCGGCAGAAACGGTTGCAACACGGTCGACAGCTTTTTCGAGCGCGACATTGCCGACCTTGAGCGTCTGGTCGTTATTCTGCGGAATAACACGCGCATAGTCAGGGAAAGACCCGTCAATAAGCTTGGTGGTCAAAACCGCACGACCTGCAGTGAAGACGATTTTCGCTTCAGATGCAGACACTTCGATCACGCCATCATAGCCGTCGATCAGGCGGCGGATTTCTGACACGGCTTTGCGTGGAATAATAACGCCCGGCAGACCTTCACAGCCTTGCGGCGCATCAATCTCGGAGAGCGCCAGACGGTGACCGTCCGTCGCAACAGCGCGCAGTTTTGCGCCATCTTCACCTTCAGCGACGTGCAGATAGACACCGTTCAGGTAATAACGTGTCTCTTCAGTAGAGATCGCAAAGCGAGTTTTGTCGATGAGACGCTTCAGGTCGGCGACATCGATAGAGAAGGACACCGTGCCTTCGTCTTTGTTCATGGTCTGGAAGTCAGCCGCGGGCAGCGTTGGCAGCGCGAAACGCGAACGCCCGGCCTGGATAGACAGACGCTGATTGTCTGGCAGGAATTCCAGCTGAACTTCTGCTGTTTCCGGCAATTTACGCACAACGTCGAAAAGCGTTTGTGCAGGTGCAGTCAGAGCACCTTCCTGATCAACCTGCGCATCGGCCGCATCAACGGCCTCAATATCGAGGTCAGTCGCAGTGAGCTGCAGAGAGCCCGAGCTTGCGGACAGCAATACGTTCGACAGGATCGGAATAGTGTTACGTCGCTCTACAACGCTCTGCACGTGGCTAAGGGCACGCAGGAGGTCGGACCGGTCAATCGTAAGCTTCATCGTCTGCCTTTCAGGAGCTTTCCCGCTCCCGTTTCGTCGAACAAAAATTCAGCCCGCTTCAGATTCGAAACGGGCTGAAAGTTATCCATAAATATGAGTTTCGCAAAAGGTATTTAACCCGGGATGCACGCGAAACCCGAAAAATCTGTGGTTTGTTGCGAAAAATCCCTCATCTGAGACTAAATGAGGGACAGTTTCGCAGCTATCGCTATTTCGCAGCGTTTGCCTGAATGTCTTCCAGCGCGCGCTCGACCTTCTCAATGTCACGGCGGAGAGTTTCATCACTTGCGACCGCTTCTTCAAGTTTACGCACAGCGTAGAGAACTGTCGTGTGGTCACGATTACCGAAGAACTTACCGATCTGTGGCAGAGAGCGTGTTGTCATCTTTCGGCAAAGATACATCGCAATCTGGCGAGGATAAGCAATCGATCGACTACGACGGGCAGACTCAATATCTGTCTTCGTAATATCGAAGGCCGTCATCGTTGCACGCTTCACCTGATCAATGGATGGCGGACGCATTTCACCGATCTGACGGCGAACAGCTGCACTGACATCATCAAGCGTAACCGGCTGACCAATAAAGGTCGTTGCAGTGAATACGTTGCATACGGCACCGTAAAGCTGACGGCCAGGACCTTTAACACGGCTGACGATCAGATTGACGGCATCATCACAGAGCTCGAAGCCCGGATTTTCTGATGCAATTGTCTTAGCCTTCATGCGGACGATCGCACGGCGCATTTCTTCGTCAGGCTCATCTACCTGAATCAGAACGCCCCCCTGGAATTCGTCACGGACGCGAGAATTGAGCGCGCCAAGCTGGGACGGGCTTTCATCAGCCGCGATAACCACCTGACCGCCACGACCAACAACTGCACGGATATTGCCGAAGAATTCCTTCTGCGTGCCGCCCATGCCGGCAATCGCCTGCAGGTCGTCAATCAGAAGAACATCAGCGCCGCGAAGACGTGATTTCAGGTCAGACGTGTCACGGCGCTTAACGCCTTCCACGAATGCAACCATGAACTCCTCAGCGCTCATATATACAACGCTGCGCTCATCGCCTGAGACTTCGATCTGTGACTCAATCGCCTTCAGAAGGTGGGTCTTACCGACGCCATGATGACCATACAGATAGACGATCTGCGATGGAGTCGCCTGATTGCCAGCAATTTTCGTGCAGACTGTCGCTGCCAGACGGTTAGACTCCGCCACAACAAGATTATCGAACGTGAAATGACGTGCCGGAGCGCGAACGCCAGGCTGCTCGACAGGTTCTTCTGTCTTTCGTGCAGCACGTTCTGCGCGCGCTTCTTCTGCCAGTGCCCGTACGTCTGAAGGAAGATCAGCCCAGCTGCACACCGCTACGCGACGGCCGGATGTATCACGCTCTGCCCATAGCATATTGATCTTGTGAATGAAGTCGTTGTTCACACGGTCGCTCTGAATGCCAGTTGGAGCAGCCAACTGAATCACGCCTTCCATGTCAGCGACGAACTCCAGATCCTTCAGCCATTTGCCGAATGATGCCGCTGAGACTTCATTTTTGAGAACTTCAATGACGGACTGCCAGATGACTATAGCTGTTTGAGCCGAGCCTTCTGCGGCCGTTTTTTCAAGTTCGGGAATATTATATTCTTTCATGCCCCGAATGCACCCCTAATTAGTTTGTTATAGCCGTTAACCATAATCTACGCGAGAAGCACAAACCTCCACACATCGGTTCCCGCGAACCGTCGTTTTTTACATCTTTGTGCGGACGTTAACTGTGATCTGATCTCAGGATAGATGCCGGGCGATTTTGGTCAATCTGACTTATTTTTCAGAATACATGTTTTAGGTGCCTATCCCGGCTTGACGCCTAACAAGGTTTTGTAAGTTCTGAAATTTTTCTCACAAAAACATTCACAGCCATTTTGCCCGGAAAGCTTGACTTCTCTCGGCCCCTTGCTCGTCCCGATTCGAAAGTCAACGAATCAATTTCGACTCATTTGTGGATAAATTACCAAGACTGTCACAAAACTGTTTTTCCCACAGAATTGAGTCCCTTAAAGGTTAATTATCCCCAGATTACATGATCTTCAGAAGCACTATTCCGCACACAACTCACGTCCTCAAAAGGAGGCCGCGCTTAAAAATTTTGCCCCCTGCGCGCCAATTATTCATCGCTAAAATCGGACACAAAAAAAGCGCCCGGCGGGGCGCTTTCCTCATTCAAGCCTGAACATCTCCAGAAAGGAGATATCAGTATGTCGCTTAAGCCATTGCGCCTACGCGCTTAGAAAGGCGAGACACTTTACGTGAGCTCGTATTCTTGTGCATGAGGCCCTTAGTGACCGCACGCATCAGCTCTGGCTGTGCGTTTTTCAGAGCTTCCTGAGCTGCAGTTTTATCACCGCTCTCAATAGCTTCTTCTACCTTGCGCACATAGGTACGTACACGAGAGCGACGTGCCTTGTTGACTTCAGTCCGGCGCGCAATCTTACGAACCATTTTTTTGGCTGACCGGGTGTTGGCCATGCAATGTCTCCAGTCGGATAAATTCGGAAAGCGGCTTATTATGCTTTTGCAGGCCAAACGTCAACGTCTTTAGCCGGAGATTCTTTGTCCAGCCTGCATAAACCCGAGTTTATTTGTTTTTAAAGTGGGCGTCGCGCTTCTCGATGAAGGCTTCCATGCCCTCATCCTTGTCTTCTGTCGCGAAAGCAGCGTGGAACAGGCGGCGCTCGAACAACACGCCCTGGCTGAGCGCGGTTTCATAGGCTGCATTCACGCTTTCCTTCACCATCATAGTGACAGGACGGGATTTTGCGTTAATGGAGGCAGCGACTTTCTTGGCCTCATCAATGAGAGAATCGGTAGGCACAACGCGTGCAACCAGACCGGATCGTTCGGCCTCTTCAGCATCCATGAAACGGCCTGTGAGGCACATTTCCATAGCCTTGGACTTGCCCACAAAGCGCGTCAGGCGCTGCGTACCACCTGCGCCCGGCGGAATGCCCAGATTGATCTCAGGCTGGCCGAACTTTGCATTCTCTGCAGCGAGAATAAAATCGCACATCATTGCAAGCTCGCAACCACCGCCCAGCGCATAGCCGGACACCGCTGCGATAACCGGCTTGCGACAGCTGGTGACGCGTTCCCAGTTCCTGGAGATCAGATCTTTTTGATAGGCCGATGCGAAATCAAAAGCTTTAAGCTCTTTAATATCCGCGCCAGCCGCAAACGCCTTTTTAGACCCGGTGATGACGATGCAGCCGATATCGTCATTCGCCTCGAAATCATCGAGCGCGGCTGTCATTTCATCCATCAGGGTGTTGTTTAGCGCATTCAGATCATCCGGGCGGTTCAGCCGGATAATTCCCGTCTGATCAGAAATCTCGATCAGAAGTGTTTCATAAGCCATAAAGTGTCCTTTTCTGGCGAACAAATGTCAGAGCAAGCGCGAGTCGTTTCGCATGCTGCCCCTGGGTCTGTACGCACCCGGAACCAGTCCGCCGACAGACCATGAAGACGTGCATGCGTCAACAGATTCATCGATCAGCGCTGGCAATGTGAGCAAAAGAAAGTGGATCGACCAGACTGGACTTTTCGAAGAACAGGTTTTGTGCAGGCGCTGCAAGCCTCGCCCTCACGGCCATAAACCTTAAAGCTGTGCTGGAAATAGCCGAGCGCGCCGTCTGTATGCGCATAGTCTTTCAGCGTAGAGCCGCCAGCCTGAATCGCCCTTTCCAGAACCTCTCTCACGCATTGCGCCAGCACATCGCACTTCTTGCGCGAAACATTGCCTGCCAGACGATTGGGAGAGATACCCGCCATGAAGAGCGCCTCACACACATATATATTGCCGAGACCTGCCACGACATGTTGGTCGAGCAGAGCGGTCTTCACAGGGCTTTTCTTGCCGCGAAATGCCTCATACAGGCTTTCACCGGAAAATGCGTTAGACAGCGGTTCGGGCCCCACCTCCGCAAACGGGTCACCATCAGCCTCACCGAACATCTGCATATAGCCAAACCGTCGCGGATCATTGAACACAATCCGTACGCCCTTCCCCGTCAGAAACTCGACATGGTCATGCCTGGGATTGGTCGCCTGCGCGTGAGCAAACTCGCCAGGGTTCTGCTGAACCGGTATGTCAGGGTCGTGAATGGTGAAGCGGCCTGACATGCCCAGATGCATGACCAGCTTTTCGTTCCGGTCCGTTTCCGCCACCAAAAACTTTGCGCGGCGTGAAAGGCTGAGAATGCGCGCACCCTCAAGCCGGTCCACCATGCGTTCGGGAAACGGAAAGCGCAGATCAGCGCGGTTCAGCGTGACTTTGGCAAGCTCCTCGCCCTCCAGATATGGCTGGAGGCCACGACGCACGGTTTCGACTTCAGGTAACTCAGGCATGAAAGCCAGTTAGCCACGCCTACCCCGAAAGAAAAGAGGCAAGCTGCCGACGATCAAAACTGGAAATAGACGAACGGCGCAGATTTCAGCGGATAGAGCGCCAGCGCCAGTGCGGCCAGACACCCCATACCTGCCCAATAGAGAGACGGATTCCGGAAGACTGGAAGCTTTGGCAGACCTTTCAGCTTATCTGCCTGACTGAACAGGCTATCGATCACCAGAAGCAGAGGCACACAGAATGCCACCCATGACAGGCTTTGTGGACCGCCTTCACGCACACCGATCACACCAGCCCACACAGATAGCGTGTCGGACAGGCTTTCAGCACGGAATGGCACCCATGCCGCGAAGACGAGCGCAACAGTCAGAACGATACCCACCGCACCTTTCAGGGCAGGCACAAGCGAACGACCATTCACGCCGCCCATGACAAACCGATGCACGCTCAGCGCAGCGCCATGGATTGCGCCCCAGATGACAAAGCTCCAGGCCGCTCCGTGCCAGAGACCGCCCAGCACCATAGTGATCATGAGGTTACGATAGGTTTTGACCGGCCCTTTACGGTTTCCACCCAGCGGAATGTAAAGATAATCGCGCAGCCAGAAGGACAGTGACATGTGCCAGCGACGCCAGAACTCGGCGATGGACGGCGAGCTGTACGGATCATTGAAGTTCTTCGGAATGAAATAGCCGAACCAGCGCGCCACGCCGATCGCCATCAACGAATATCCCGCAAAGTCGAAATAGATCTGCGTGCCAAAGGCGAATGTCGCGGCAATCACGGATGGCGTGTCCCATGCGCCAATATCGGCAAACACAGGATCTACGAATGGCGCAATATTGTCGGCAATCGCGGCTTTATAAATGAAGCCCAGAATGAAGGCGCGCGCACCTGCTGCCAGAAGCGCAGACGAGAACGTCTTCTTCCGGTCGATCTGCATCATAAAGCTTGCCGCGCGCACAATCGGGCCAGCTACAAGCTGCGGGAAGAACGAAATATAAAGCGCTACGCGAGACAGACGCGTCTCAACCGGAATATCCTTGCGATAGATATCCACCAGATAGGAAATCGCCTGAAAAATATAAAAGCTGATTCCGACCGGCAGAATGATATTCAGCGTCGGCCAGCTCGCGCTCATACCGACAGCACTCAGCGCCGCAGCCGCGCTTTCAGAGAAGAAGCCGAAATACTTGAACGTGCCCAGCATGACGAGCTGGAAAATGATCGCGCTCCACAGAACCGTCAGCTGCCCGCGCCCCGCATCAGCGCGCTGCTTCATCAGAATGCCTGCGAGCCACGAAACTAGGATGACCGCGCCGATGAGCGCCAGAAAACGTACATCCCACCAGCCATAGAACACGGCGCTCGTCACGAGCAGCCAGTGATTGCGCCACGCGCCACGCATCAGCCCCCAATAAACGCCCAGAACGACGAGCAGGAAGAGCGGAAAAATTGCCTCGGTGAAGATCATTGAAGCGCCCCCCAGCTTTCAATCTGGCCTGCGAGCCATGTTGTGTAGACGTCCGCGCCTTCCGTCAGAAGATGCTCATGATCGAGCCAGACCTCGCCCTCAAGCTGAGAGAGGAGCTGACGATCAACCGGCGCAATGCACGGATACTCAGCCAACTCACCAGCACACAGGCGCGCGACATATTGGCGATCTTCTGGCGGCAGAACCGGCGGATAGTAATACGCGATACGGCGCACGCCCGCCTCTTGCAGACGCTCTCGCTGATCCAGACGGAACAGGCGCGCCCATGACGGACCAGCCTCCGGATGGATTTCTGCCGGCACGTTCAGCGCCTCGACGATCTCGTCGACCGGCCAGTCAAATGTTTCACGCGGCATGTTCTGCGGATCAAAAGACGGGAAAGGCTCTACATCGCCTGCGGCTTCACCCGTCGCGAGCAGCCCGATATTGGTCCAGTTCATTGCGGCATGGACCTTTAAGAGCACCCAGTTTTTCACGCAGTCAGCCATGCCGTGGCACGCGCCCTGCGCGAGGCCCTTCATAGACCAGTAAGTCGAGTTCGGATCAAATTGCTCGATGGCGCGGTCAGAGAATTTGGCGACATTAAACACATAGGCCGGATTGCTATCGAAGAGGTCAGCCACCTCCAGAAACACAACATCAGGCGCCATGCCTGTCATGCGCATAAACTGCCAGAGGTGAGCATCACGCTCCTGAAGGCTCGCGCCCTGAAGCGAGAGGTTCACAACGCGATGTGGGTAGCCCGCCGCTCGCAGCTGCGCTGTCAGCGCTTCATCATCAATCGCATTGCGTGAAAAGCTCGCGCCGACAAACACAACGAACGGCGTGTCCGGCTCGTTGCGGACCTGTTCGGCCGCGTAGGTAACAAACTGGTCGTATTCGGTCGGGCGGGTAATCTCCGCCTGTTCAGAGCCCACCCGTATCGCAAAGCTGGTCACAGCGAAGGCAGACAGAAAGAATGCAACGCCGGTCAACATGCCCGAACGCCCCGGCGCGCGAAGTGTCCGCGCGAGTATCAGCGCCAGTCCCGCTGTCAGAAGTGCAATCCAATGCATGTGTATATGCGTCCCGCGTCCACCTTAAATCCCGGCTGACTGTCGCGTAAAAAGACTGAATTGTGGTGATTGCGGGCCCTCAAACTGCGCCGCCCCCATTAACGCTCCGGTAGGAAACCCCGCATTTCAGCCTATTCCCGCGCGAATCCGGCTCCTGCCTCACGCGAAAGTGAGATTTGATAGATGAAGACCGGATTTTGGTATTTGAAATCCACGATGGATTAGGTATACGCAGTGCCCTCTGGTGTGCCGCGTTAGCTCAGCTGGTAGAGCATCGCATTCGTAATGCGGGGGTCAGGTGTTCAAGTCACCTACGCGGCACCATTTTATATAAAAAATTTCTTTTATTTCAGATTACTAAATATAATTTAGGGTCACTTATCCACCCCGCAACCCCCCTTATATTTAAACTTTCCAATTGTAACCCAAACCACTAGCAATAGAAGCCAAACCTTTTTAACTCAGGCTACTATGCACTTCTCCCCCTTCAGCCCAGAAAACTTGAAGTCCTGCCTTCGCGCGGGCGATTCCGGCAAATTCAAGGTAAACCTTCTGGAAGACAGAGATAAAATATGCGATGCAGCATCCGAAGCCGCAAAAGCGAAATCTCTTTCCTTCGAGTACGATACAATTGAGCTGGACAATGGGCGCAAGATCTACGCGCTAACATCATTTCATACCGTTCTATGTATTCGAGCTCTCACCAAAGCGATAAAAACGCAGTTCAAATTACATCCTCCTAATAGAAACTATGTGGTCCGCAGCCTCATCCAAAGTCTCACAGACGCACCCCCCTGTTTTATTGCACGTGGAGATATTTCGTCATTTTACGAAAGCATAAACTTGGACACCGTTCTTAAAGAGATAAGGAACAGCACCCGAACGCATCCCGATATCAATCATATGTTCGAGTTGTTGATTAAAAACGGAATCATACAAGAGGGAGCTCTCGGAGTTCCTAGGGGAATTGGATTAAGCACGGTTCTAGCTGAGTTGAGTTTGCGTTCCTTCGACAAGCAAGTCAGCAACTTGCCAGACGTTTACCGTTACTACAGGTACGCCGACGATTTCATTGTATTCGCAACTAGCAAGCATAGCATCAGCAAGAGCAAAATTTCAGATTTGCTGCCTGACGGAATGTCGCTCAACACAGAAAAATCGAACGACAACATCAAGTTAACATTCTCAACACCAGCAAAAGAAACGCACCCTGATCCAACTGTTTTTGAATATCTCGGATATCGCTTCACAGCTGAAAACTGTATAGAAACCAGAGCCGCGAGAACGGTCACCGTCACTTTGTCAAACAATAAAATCAAAAAGCGTAAAACGCGTGCAATTCTCGCATTGCGAGATTTTCAACGAACTCGCGACGGGGGCCTTCTAATCAATCGCATTCGGTATCTCACCAGCAATTTTGATATTAAAAAGCATGGTCAAACACATGGCAGAAAATACAAAAAAGTCAGGACGGGTATTTTTTACAACTACCCCGCGTGCGGAATTTACAGAAAAGGACAACGCTCAGATACTTGCACTGAGATCCGTGAACTCAAATCACTGGACGGCTTTCTTCAAAACCTCTTTTGGAGCAAAAACAGTGAATGGTCAGACGTTGTAAAGGCATCCCTGTCTGATGCGCAAAAGCGAAACCTACGTCAGCTCTCATTTAACAAGGGTTTTTCGCAAAAGCGGCTGGTTCGCTTCACCCGCAAGCAGGTGTCCGAGATAGGAAAGGCTTGGAAGCATGCCTAAAAAAGCCCCTCAATCCCTTCGCGGCATCCTCACAGATACCCTTCCCTATGAAGTTCCATGCATCTTTACGAACGACTTCCTTTACCAGTCTGAACTCACAAAAGAGCTACTACCAGAACACCTTCAAGATGTGATCAAGAAGTATCGAAAAACTCTAAAAGCAGACAAACACACGAAGCCGCTTAGCTACCAGATCAGAAAAGGCTTTTCTGACAGCAACACGCTTGGCATCATCCATCCACTTATGCAGCTGAAGATCTCAGAGTTCATATCAAACTACGCTGAGACAATAATTCACGAGTGCGCCAAAAGCCCGAGCTCACTACGCGCACCGTATAGAATCGTTCCTCTCACGACTGACGCGATCTTAGCACCTGGAACGAATACAAAATCCGGGGCCATGCATAGCGTTAACGCCCAAGATACCGCCGACGTTGATCATGCGCCGTCATTTTTTTCACTGAAAAAGTACAACTTACTTGATAAGTTTTTCCAGTCCAACGAACTACTAAGACTAGAAGCACGCTTTCTGCACCTCGCAACGCTCGACGTCAGCAAATGCTTTTTCAATATTTATACACACTCGATCACGTGGGCAGCTAAAGACAAAGACTTCGGGAAGCTGCATGCCGGAAAGTATTCGTTCGAAAATTCATTAGACAATCTAATGCAAAAATCCAATTACAATGAAACCGCAGGGATCATTGTCGGCCCAGAGTTTTCCAGAGTATTCGCTGAAATAATATTTCAAAAGATTGACCGAAACGTAATAACAAAAGCAAAAGAATTTAATTTAGAACACGAAACGGATTTCAAATTACTCAGGTATGTTGATGATTTCTTCATATTCTCAAACGATCCAAAGCATATCGACATAATACAAAAAATAATTTCCGATAGTTTGGAAGAATATAAGCTTTTCGAAAATCGAGAGAAAAGGGCATTGTACAATCGCCCATTTATCACGAACATAACTCTTGCGAGAAACGCAATCGTACCAGTCTGCGAAGCGTTGATAGAGGTAACCAAGAGTCCGCTGCAAGATCAGGATCGAATCAAACGTTCAGAGCGAGCATCAACAAAATACCGACAAATACTGGACGATTTGAGAGAAGTAGCTGGTCAACATAAGTCGAACATCAACCAAATTTCGAGTCCAGTGTTCTCCGCGCTAAAGAAATGCGTGGTAGAGCTCGCCAATATTAAGCCTAACTTAACAGAAGATAACCGTAGAGATTTTAGTGACCGAATTCGACAGCTTTTGCGCATCCTTTTTTACTGTGCAGCTACCGATTTCAGAACGCCTCCACTTTTTCGAGTAATCCAAATCACGGATTCAATAATTCGTCTTTCACGCTCTTTGAATGATCACGCTAAAACTATTGAAAATCTTGTCGCATTCGAGGTTAGTGAGCTGTTCTCAAACAACTTTCAAAACCAACGGTCGGACCATGTTAGCGTTGAGGCATCCAATCTTCTCATCATGCAAGGGATCCTAAAATCAGATTCCCTGCTATTTCAAGATCGCATCAAGGGTGCCATAGACAGCATCACGGAAAAGAAAGAATTTTCTTACTTTGCTTTCATCACTTGGATGTATGTGCTCGGCGAAAAGGCTTCATTATATAAAAAGCAGATAGATCACATAGCTAAGAAGACGGCCAAACACCTCAAAGAGAACAAAAATAAACTGGGCTCTGAGAGCGAGTATTATTTATTGTTTTCTGATTTCATTAGTTGTCCGCACATTTCCGCCAAAAGCAGGCTAGATGTACTGTGCGCAGTCTTGAACGTAGACCATTCAAAAATCAAAATTAGTGATATTGATCTAATCGCGCATCACTTTGCATTCGTTGACTGGCGTCAATCAAAATTGACTCACTTGCTAAAACGGAAGCGATTGCAACCCGTATACTATTCTGATTAGATTGCGTCCGGGGCGGTTGCCGAAGATCGCGAACGTGAATTAGGGCGGACTCGCTAAATTTGGCCTCCTACTGATCGCAAGCTTACTCATTCTTTGAGACTCACACACAAATTGGCACGCCCCACCTACTCTCTATAAGATACGCAGGGTCCTCCCCAACCCTTACGTGAGGCGGGTTACGCGCGACCTCGATTGTATCCTAGCCACTGAAAATTTGGTCGGCTTTTAAAGTTGGAGCGCTTGGAACACCGTTCTTTAAATTTTACATTTTTTGTCCAATGCAAGGAGTTAAGAACGTCATTCCAAGCCATCCAAAGCCCTCATTAAACTGCCCTTAAGTGCGGAAATCCTGGTCGATTGATTAGTTCGATCCCTACGTATCGATTCCCGTTTGATGTGACCTTCTTGAAGCCGTTCCGTATCATTGCTTCCGACCAACGAACATGGTTCATTTTTTCAATACCGTTCTCGACAGCCCACATTGAGTAATCACGATACAAATCCGAACTCTTCTCCCAGTGGCTATTAGATCGCCCATCATCAGGAATTTTTTTTGTACGATCAGCGATCCAGCTTTCCACCGTTGCCTGCGATGCGAAATAGTCTTGAACCCTTCGATCAACGTGCTCACAACTTCCGAGCTTTCCACGCCGCTTTGCTGAAGCGTGACCATCAATGAGCCATTGCAACACAGCACCCAAATTGTCGAACAGCTCCTTTCGGAGATGTTCATCACCCTTTGCACCAGAGAAATCCTGACCGAACTCAAACAACTTCAGCCGTGATCTCATAGCCGTGTCATCCGTCCTGATTTGAGGTCGGTGGTTGCCAACAATGAACAACTTGAATGTGCGCCTAATATTATAGGTGTTTTTATAGAGCGGCCTCACAGGTATGAACTCGTCGCCCGTGAGCTGCTTCAATAACGGTTCGTCGAAATGCGCCCCGCTATCAACCTCAGACGAGACCACCAACCTCTTGCCAGACAGCTGGGCCAGAACGTCTCGCTGGACAGAATTCTTCGTCGACATCAAGGCGGCTGAGGGGATGGATATTGCATAATCACCGAGAGCTGCACAAACAGCCTCGATAAGCAGAGACTTACCATTGCGACCATGTCCAAAAATGAAGCCAAACCAATGGTCATCGATCAGCTCACCGAGGCAAGAACCAAATGCCATTTTTAAGAACTCAGCCAGTTCTCTATCTTGCCCACAGACCTCCAGCACAAACCTTTCGAAGCGCGACCCCCGATAATCTTCCGGAACGACACGTGTGATTTGAGTGATCAAATGAACAGGCTGATGGCGACAAATGTGACCAGACCGCAGATCCAAAGTACCGGATGGCAAATTCAAAAAGTGCGATGCAGCATCCAAGTCACTTGCAGACTTCGCGATTTCCGGGTCGATTGAAACGGCCTTACGCACCTCTTCCCAATGTGAGGGCTTGTGCTTCGATACCCGATCAAGGGCGACGTGAGAATTTACAAAGCATCGTACCGATTGCAGAAGTTCTTTCTTTTCACATGCCGCCCAATGCGTCCCAGTGTACGCGAAATCCTCGCCCGTATGGTGATTATGAATCCAGCACTCCCGGTTTTCGCGGACGAACGCTTTCGCTATCTCATCAACCGAAACCAAACTGCCGTGTTTAAGCTGTGACTGTGGCTTGTAATCATAAACACGCTTCGTCAGACGTGCAGCTTTCTGGACTGTGCTGGCACGATAATCTTCGCGCTTCTCGTATTTGTCACGCATCAGCGCCGACCGACGAAACAAACGGTCCATACGGCGCATATCCTTACCGGTCCAGAACGCCAGATGTGACATTAGCGCCATGTCTGCCGACGAGTGATCGAAGTCGCCTTTGTCGTCAAACGGTGGAAACTTTGCAGCAATCTTTTCGACGTTACCGGTCCACAGGTCCAGGAACGAAAGACCACCGAACGCCGAGTCGGTGCTACTCGACTTTTTCATCATCGTGATCAGCGCGTCATCGTCTTCAGGACCGGTGTATGCAGGGTCAACACCTTCAGGCAACTCACCGAGAAATTCACGCTGCGGAACGACACGAAGCAGGTGATCGGTCCAGTCGTAGTCTTGCTCGACGCCGCCTATCCGTGACCATCCATGCGGACCAAACGCGACGAAACGGTCTTTGATGTAGAACTCTTTCCAACCGTCCCATTTGTTGCGCCTGTCAGTGAGTTTCGACTTGTCGCAATAACCGAGAATGTGAAGCCCTGCATTGGACTGTGAGATTTCGCCCCATGCACCGCTAAATGACTGGAACAGCGCCGAAGCTTCAGGTGTCCACTGCCCATTCACATAGCATTTGTCCATGTCCAGAAAAAACCACGGGTCATTCTCGGTGATGACGAAAGCGACACCATAGGAACTTGCAGACGCTTGCTCGTAGGTCATCCAGTTTGACGGGTCGTGAGCGTTCACTGTACGACCGGTCAGATCACACGGCACTTTCGTACCGTTCTCGTTTCGCCAGCATACGAACTGATTAGGTAGGTTGAGAATCATGGTCCTCGCCCCCCTCTGTCCAGCTAATCAGTATCGCTAGTTTTGCCAGATAAGCCTCAAGACTAGCTTTATCAGCCGTCGGAACGCAGCCGTCATTGTACAAATAGACAGGGTCACCTTCGTCGCCGCTCTCGCCTTGAACACATAGATTCCTGCGAACGGCACCGCTTATCCCACCCAGCGGCACTCCCACTGGCACATCATTATAAGACGGAAACCTTTTTGAGTGCACACCTATCGGCTTGTAGAGTCGATTAAGGAACACCCAGAGACCGTCTGAGCGACGCGTCAAGCAATAGGGAAAGCAAACTTCTCTTGCACCTTCGGAGATACTCATTTTTTGCCTCCATTTTTCTTGGAGGCCACTCTGTTATCGAAAGCATCGAGGTCACTCTGACGCCAATAAAGTTTAGCACCTATTTTAGACGGTCGAGGAAATGAGACACTAGGGTCTTCCTGCCACCTGTAGAGAGATGAACGGCTAATATCATACCGCTCGAGCACGTATTTGCTTGGGACGAATTGGGACATGTTTGCACCTTGCGTTAAGTGAAGATGCATCATCATTTCTCACGTCCAGCGCATTCGCACGGACGGCTTCTAAACCATTCTATTTAATTGCTTTTACACGCCCTCTCTGCTTCTCTCATTCGCCTGTACAGAATTTTTTGAGCGCTCGGATCCGAGCCGATATCCGGCATCACATGCTTAAAAACAAACTGCTGAAACACACTCAACGGCTCGCTCCCCTCTTCAACACTTGTAGGGAACGTATGACGCGCTGCTGCGGACAAACCTATTTCCGCAAACACTTGCCCGATTTCATAAGCTGCATAAGATTCAGCACGCGGAAATCCAAAGGTGACTTCGTTAGAACTCAGTCGAAGCAGACGTTTGTATTCCTTAATTCTCGCTTTGATCGAAGCGTCGAACATGTCCAGGGTCTGCGCTAATGCTTCTTCAAAAACTCGAAGATAGATCGGACATAGAATCTGATTGATGTTCTCCCTTAAATAACTCTCTGGGACGCCCTTCGACAACAAATCCTCGATGTCGTTCACCATGTCTTTGAGTCGTGAAAGTTCTATACGTTTGCACGTTTTGTAGTCATTAGAGACGGACAAGATTTCATAGATTCGACATCTAACTTTATCCGAGAAAACAGGTTGCTCCGCGCCACCAAGTTCTTCGCTTGCTAATGCTTCCATAGAGTACCAATCGATATTCGCAGCAAACTCTTTCGTCCTGAGAGATATACTTTGACTTCGGATGTATTTTGCTGTGCCGCTCATGAAGCACCTACATAGTCCGCCCAGCGCTGCATTAGCTCGCGCCTCTGATCAAGAAAATCAGTTCGTTTGTACGAGCGTTCTATTTTTCCGCCTGTAGTATGAGCGAGGCAGGCCTCCGATACCTCCCAAGGGGCTTCAGCAACTTCAGAGCACCAAACGCGAAAACTGGATCTGAAGCCGTGCGGCCTAGCCTCATGCCCTCGCCGATCCATGTATCGCGACATGGTGGCATCAGAAATGACTCCCTTTCGCTCGCTTGGAAACAAATATCCATCTCTCGCGAAGGCCCTAGCCTGATCTATAACCTCCAACGCCTGCCGAGACAGTGGCACACGAAATGCCTCGGTTTGTCCTACTCGACCTTTCATCTGCTCCGGTGGAACTGTCCATACATCGCCACTTATTTGCTCTTCTCGAATGTGTCGTAAGGGCTTTGATCGAGTGCCTATGGTCAGAATGAGCAACCTCAAGGCCAGATGTGTGATCGTTCCTTCATTCAATGACGAATAGAAGTCGGGTACGTCGCGCCAATCCATAAAGGGCGTATGCGATACAGTATGCCGGTGAGCTCCCAGAAGCGCCTTCGCTTTATCAACCGCTTGCAAGTCGACATCCAAGCCAAGTGCAGCACCATGCTTTATGCAAACCGCTAAGCGGTTTATAGCTTTCTTTGCGGTAGCGGCCTTTTCATTCCAGATCGGCGCGAATGTGTTTTTAATATCGATTTGATCGACTTCCGCGATGGGAATTTTACCAAGCTTCGGGAGAACATGCAGTTCAAGCGGAGAAAACCATCTACCAGCTTTCCCGTCCTCTTTAAGATCTGCTTGTCGAGCTTTGAAGCAATCGAACGCCACATCCTCAAGCAAATGCAATCTTTGTTCTGATCGACGTTTCTCTCGTTGTCTCTCCTTGATTGGGTCTTTGCCATCACGTACCCGGCCACGCCATTTACTAGCGGCTTCTCGAGCTTCTTTTAGACTAACCAAGTTGAAAGAACCCAATCCCATCTCACGGCGTCGACCATGCACGGTCACCCGCAGCACCCACTGACCGCCGCCATCCGACCGCTTGTGAAGCCATAATCCCGCTCCGTCGGAGTATTTACCCTCCGGAGCGGACTTCACAAAGGAAGCTGAAAGCTTATGCAGTGGCCTGCTCATTTCTATCCACCTTTCAATCCACCCCAGATAATTGCATACCAAGGGGCATCATGAAACACAGATTGATCATTTTTATCATAAAAAACAAAGGCCTTTTTCAGGCCTAATACCCCAAGGAACACCAAGGAACGCCACTTCAAGTCACCTACGCGGCACCATTCATTCCGATTTTGCTGCGCAAAAACATTCGCGCCAGTGGCGCGAATTTAGGAATGAATTATGTTTGATCCCCGCTTCGCTGTTGCTTCGCGATGGATCGCGCTCAGGGCTGCGATCCGAGCGTGGAAAAATGAAAATCGTGCCTAATACGCCTCACGCCGCACAGCGGCTCCGGCAGGCGGGCAAAGCCCGGCGACAGGTCTGCCGCTGTATGGATTCGGGGACAGATCATTCGCGCCAGTGGCGCGGATTTAGGAATGAATTGTGTTTGATCCCCGCTTCGCTGTTGCTTCGCGATGGATCGCGCTCAGGGCTTTTTATTTATTTGAAAGCTCGGTCATGCAGCCCGCCGGTTCCCGTGAAGACGGGAACCCATGCTTAAATCTGGCTGCGTGTTGAATTAGTCAATCTAAGCGTGGATACCCGCCTTCGCGGGTATCTGCGGTGTTGAGAGAGTTCCAGCGCAATCAGATACACCTCTATCGCCGCAAGGGATTCCCTGCCGCGTTTATATTTGTGATTGCTCGGTGCTGTGTCAGCTTACGCTGTCGCACCTGCGCCTACGCGGTCGCTTGTGAGTCCCACGCATGAATGGCGCTTCAGACTTATTGGTTCTCGAATGCGCGCTGACGCTCCGGGATACGAACGGGCGGCGGCCATGGCTCTTGCGGTGCCGTAATGCCACGAACCAATGGGAATGCCGGGTCCGTCTGCTCACCGAACGCGAGAGACGTGCGAACTTCAGGCACAAGATAAGCCAGCGCGCAGACGATCACGCGAGCCAGATGGCTCGCCAGTGTTTCGGCGCGTTCGAAATTTTCGATTGTGTTTTTGAGACGATCGATAAGCTCGGCGGAGGTGGTCTGCTCACAGCCCTGAGCGCTCTCTATGCGTACCGTAGGTGCGCGAGAGCACACAGGAATGTCGGCTCCACCTTCGGCTTGAGGCGACCTACACGTTTGTCGCTCACCTATTGGAGTACGCATCGCGTTAGCAGCAGACCTAAAACCGGCACGCTCCAGCTGGTTCGAGGCCAGCATGCGCACATATGAATGCACCATAGCGTCAGTTGAGATCACCATTCGCGCGAGGTCACGAGGCGCGCGCGTTTCGCCAGACGCCTGAAGACGCATGCACCAGGCGTAGAGCCGCGCAAGGTTCAGCCCGATCAGCTGACCAATGGTCAGCGAAGTGTAGTCAGAGGCAGATGATGGCGCGGGGATCATGCGCCAAGTTTAGGGTGGCGTATGTTGGGGGTGGATTAGTTTTTGGATTTTACGTCGCTGAGCGTACTGTTATCCTGGAATGTTTTGAAGTTTTGACGAAAAACATATCCGGGATCCAGCTGATACAGGACGGATGTTCTGGGTCCCGGCTCTTCGCTTCGCTATGGCCGGGATTTCTGGTAAGAGATTGTGTGGGCGCGCAACAAGCACCGACAGGCTCTCCCCCTTGGAAAGGGGAAGATGGAGGAGGATCACTTATCCGATAAGGATACGGATCGCGGCGTGATTTTCTGGCGCACTTCGTCCCTAAGTACGCCCTACCCGATGCATCGCATCGGATCGCTGATAGCCAGGCAGGAAGGATGAAGAAGCCCGCTGGCGGGATTTTATCCGCCCTAAAGTCAAACGGAGTTTCGTTTGCTCACGACGTATGTACTAAATTTTTCGCGATATAATCCAAACCTTTGCGATGCGAACCTAGAAACTTATAACAATTTTCTAGTTTGGATAGGATCTGAATATCTATTGCATTGCCGTTACCGACAATGCAATCGACGATAATATTCAATATCATCAATGGCTCGCCAGCGTTTGCAATTTCCACATAACTTGGCCGCTTGTCACTTGGAACTCCAACTTGAGGGTGCTCGATGAGCTCCAAAATCTCAGCCGTTAAGTTATATTCAACCATATTCAGGTCCTTACCACCAAGGTAGCAGTATTCGTCACTTCGTGACGCGTAGGGTGCATTAAGCACAGCGAATGCACCAGAAAAATGATGTGGAGCGATGCAAAGCAGCCGACTACTGCATACCACATGCCCTTAGCGGGTACCTGACGATACCACCTGTCACATTGAAAGCCCGCGCCGGTCGCCCCAGATAGAGGCCTCATCAGGAGGCCTTAAAGTGACGGAAAAGCGCCAGCGTTCAGCCAAACAACGTATCGCAGAAAAGCAGGCAGAGGCCGCCGCAATGGGCGTAGATGAGGCCTATATCTCCGACCTGATCGACGAGTTTTACACCCGCGTCCGCGCGAACGAGACACTCGGCCCGATTTTCGAAGGCGCTATCGGCGACCATTGGGCGCCGCACCTCTCCACCATGAAGGATTTCTGGTCCAGCATGGTGCTTTCGACAGGGCGCTATCAGGGGCGCCCAATGCCAAAGCACATGGCGCTTAAAAACATCCAGCCGGAGCATTTCGAAACCTGGCTGGAACTTTTTTATCAGACGCTAAAAGACACAGCCCCGACCCAGGAGGCCGAGGACTGGTTTATTGATCGTGCGGTGCGCATCGGGAAGAGCTTTCAACTGGCGCTGTTTTACCGTCCCGATATGCGCGGCGGTGTTATCGACGCTTAAAGCAGCGGCTTCACCATCATCCAGATGGCCATCGCCATCATCATGATGTTTTCCGTCAACGAGACAAAGCCGAGCGGCACATTGCTGTTGCCGCCCACGCAGGCACATTTCAGCTCGCGCTTATCGACATAGACCGCCTTATAGACTGACACCGCTCCAATCGTGCCGATCACCAACGCTACCGGCGCAGCGATAAAGGTGGCAAAGCCTGCCAGCATAAGAATTCCTGCCCAGCCTTCCGCGAACGGATAGATATAGGCGTATGGCACCCATTTGCGCGCGAGCAAATCATAGCCCAGAAACTGACCGGAAAAGCTCGCCAAATCCTGCAGCTTCTGTACAGCCAGAACGCACATTGAAATGGCAATAAAGTGCTCGATCAGACGCACACCGATAACCGGCCCCGGTAGCAGCCAGCCCAGCGCAGCCGCCATCAGGAAGGTCATCGAGAAGATCGCAATGATCGGCCGGTAAGTGGTCTCACCCGGCTTCACACGGTCCAGACCGAAATAATCTCGCAGACTGTCATACCCGCCAATGCGCTCACCTTCGATAAAGGTTTGCGGCGTGGTTTTGACATCGTGTTCGGCTTTGAAGGCGTCAGTCTCTTCGCGCGTGGTCAAATGGTGGTCTTCGACCTCAAACCCTTTACGCTGGAGCAGGTCCAGTGATTTCAGCCCGTACGGGCAGATATGGCCCGGCATCACCATGCGATACAGCACGGCTCTCTTATTTGACGACATAAACTTCCCCACAACTTATTCTTCCGACGCAGAACGCTTCCACTCCAGGTTTGTTCCAGCAGCAATCAATACCAGGCGTGAAATCCGATCACGAAAACAGTCTGCTCAGTGTCTTCACCAGCAGCACTTAGAATATTTTCGGTTCCACCCAGACTCCCTTGCCACTCAACGCCCACGAAGGGCGCGAATTCGCGAATAACATCATAAGCCAGACGAACGCCCAACTGGCCATTCGTAAAGCCTTCGCCCGTTCCGAGTTCGGGAATGTCCTGTGCAGACCAGCCAAGTTCAGCGCGCGGCAGAATATGAAGCCGCTGCGTGAGCATCAGCTCGTACTCTAGCTCCACACCCGCCGTCAGGTCACCTTCTTCGCTCAGGAAGAACGCACCATCCATATCGAACCGGTATGGCAGCATGCCTTCAAGGCCGAGCACAGCATGGCTTAAACCATCGGGCTCGAAATCATGGCGGATACCAGCCTGCACATCGAGATATGGAGAGATTGCATGCGACCAGAGCGCCTGCACTTCTATCTCTTCAAACTCGCTATGATCGAGGCTGTATTCCGCCTCGGTTTTCACGACGAGCTTGTTGATATCGCCGCCATACCAGATGTCGCCATCGAGCAGGATGACATCCTCATCCTCACCCGACTGAAGCTCGAAACGGTGAATCTCAACGGCATCTGTTGCCATGCGCCCGTGATGGTGGACGAGCGCATTGCGCGACTCTTCCATCACCTCTTCGCCCCAGATTTCATCGGCTTGAGACCAGAGAGGTGCCTCGCGTTCTGAATGATGATCATGCTGGGCAAAGGCTGGCAGGGCGAACGTGGCGACGCCGAGAAGCAGCCCCAAAGTCAAAGAGAGTCTCATCGGTGATGCCCTCCATGGTTATGTTGCTGTGTCGCGGCTGCCTCCGGCTCGGCGGCGGGCATCTGATGACCTGAATGATCCATGCCTTGATGCTGGCTATGGTCCATCTGACCGTGACCGGAATGGTCCATGCCCTGATGCTGGCTGTGATCCATCTGTCCGTGGCCGGAATGATCCATACCCTGATGCTGCATATGGCGGAGCTGTTCATCACGGCGCGCTGCGCCAGCTGCATCCGGAAGAACAGACACAACCTGCATCATGCCCGCCATCATGTGGTAGAGAAGGTGACAGTGGAACGCCCAGTCACCCACATGGTCTGCAGAGACATCAAACGAGACTTTCTCTGCTGGTTTTACGTTCACCGTATGCTTGCGCGGGCGATGATTTCCGCCGCCATTCACCAGATCGAAGAACATGCCGTGCAAGTGGATCGGGTGGGTCATCATGGTGTTGTTGACGAGAGTCACGCGGACGCGCTCACCCTCTCGCATCTGGATCGCCTCACGAATGTCCGCAAAACGCACCCCATCGAAGGACCACATATAACGTTCCATGTTCGACGTCAGATGGATCTCGATCTCACGGTCTGGCAGACGTGTATCCGGATTAGGCTCAAGGCTTCTCAGCATCTCATAATTGAGGGTGCGGTGCGGCACATTTTCCAGCCCGAGGCCCGGCTCGTTCAGCCGGTAAAGCGGCATGGCGTTGATATTTACCACGCCCGGCCCGACTGCGAGATCAGGACGCTCGACCGGCCATTCGCCCGCCTCTTCTGGTGCTGACGCCATATGCGCAGAATGGTCCATGCCGCCTGACATGTCATGGCCGGAATGATCCATGGAGCCATGATCCATGCCCGACATATCATGCCCCATCGAACCGTGGTTCATACCCATATCGCGCATGGTCAGCGTCGGGATTGCGCGAAGCTCAGGTGCCTGTGCCCGCATACCCGGACGTGGTCCGAGCGTCGCGACAGCCTGTCCTGACCGGTCAATGCTTTCAGCGACGAACGCATAGGCCTGATCATCCTGTGGCTCGATGATGACGTCATAGGTTTCCGCGACGCCCATCTGGAATTCGTCGACCTCGACCGGCTGCACGTGAAGCCCGTCGGCCTGAACCACTTTCATCGGCAGCCCCGGAATGCGGACGTTAAAAATCGTCATCGCAGACGCGTTGATGATCCGCAGACGTACCCGCTCGCCGGGGTTAAACACGCCATTCCAGTTATCCGCGGTCGAATGGCCGTTAATGAGGAAGTGATAGGTCGAGCCAGTCACATCCGCGATGTCGCGAGGGCTCATGCGCATATGTCCCCACATCGCGCGGTCGGACAGCGTCTCGGACAGGCCGTTCTCGTTGGCATCTTCAAGGAAGTCCGGAATGGTGCGTTCCTGGAAGTTGTATGTATGGCTGACGGTCTTCAGCTTTTCATAAATGCGTTCCGGGCTTTCAAAGCTCCAGTCGGAAAGCACCATGACATACTCACGGTCATACTCGACAGGATCAGTGCCCGCCGGATCGATAATGATCGGACCATAATGGCCAACCTGCTCCTGCAGACCGGAGTGTGAGTGATACCAGTATGTGCCGTTTTGCGGCACAGAGAAGCGATAGGTGAAGGTGTCACCCGCGCGAATGCCGGGGAAGCTAACGCCCGGCACGCCGTCCATATGGAACGGAACAAGCAGGCCATGCCAGTGAATGCTGGTGTCGACGTCCAGCATATTATGGACGCGCAGCGTAATATCGTCGCCTTCACGGAAGCGAATGAGCGGCGCAGGGACAGTGCCGTTTACACCAATCGCCTGCCCCGTCCGGCCATTAATATTGACCGGAAACTCGCTGACATGCAGGTCGAACTCGGTCGCGCTGTGATGCATATGCCCCATATTTCCGTGCGACGCAGATTGCGCCCATGCAGGAAGAAGGCTGGTGGCGCCGAACGTGGTGGCAACGCCCACGCCGGACTTCAGAAAATGTCGTCGATTAAACATGGAAAGCCTCTGTGACGAGAAAACATGCGCAGGCGAAAGCACTGCGCGGACCGGCATCAGAGGAGATTCAATTCAGAAAGACGGTCTTCCGCGCAAAGGGCAGATCAGGCGGCGGTATGGGCCGCAATTCCTCAAGGTTTTGAAGCGTATCGGGAATGCTGTTCTCAACAGCCGCATACTGAACTGGCAGGATCAGATCGAGAGCAGGTTGAACAAGGCTGTCGTCCACATCACTACGGACTGCCATAAACTCGTTCGCAGGCACATGATCGCAGTCATCTTCAAGCACCGGTGCAGGCATGTCATGCCCGTCATCCATCATCGCCATCTCATGGCAGTGATCGCTCGCATCAGCCTGTTGCTGAAGCGCAAATTCATGATTGCAGGCACACGCCGTCTGGACACCAACAAGACTGAGGGTGAGCAGGAGAAGGACGTATGTGCGCAGCTGCTTAATCATCTAAGGCTTTTGAATATAGTCCACAGGTGGCGGAGCGGAAGGGGTTCCGGGCGCATCCCCCGGTGTCGGCGCCGCTTTAGGCTCCGGCGCAGGTGCCTGAGCGGGTGCGGAATAGGTGATAGCCCGCGTGCGCGCGACATCCAGCTCGGCGCGGTAGGTCTCATGACGCGGATGGATCAGCTGGCCTGAGTCACCATAGGCATAGACCATACGAGCCCAGTCATCTTTGGAATACATGAAGGCTGTTCCGTCTGTATCAATATCGCTCCATTCCGGCTCACGCGCGGCTGAAGCAGCGCGTTCAGACCATGTCCGCGCAGCGCCTTCATCGTGTTTGGCCGACGAAATCATCTCCATGAGACGGCAAACCCGGCTCGTCGGTGCCCCGCCCTGCAGCAAAGGTGCGAGCGCTTTTTCTGCCGCTTCCCACTCACCCTGAGCGATCGCGGTATCAGCCTTCAGCAAGGCCGTTTCACGATGGGTTTTGTTTGCCGCAATCAGAGCGTTGGTCGCGCGGCGTCCACCCGATTTACCCTCGCCATCATCGAGACGTTCGGCCACCAGCGCGAGCGCCGGATGCGGGTGAGCTTTCCAGCCCGTCTCCAGAGATGTGATTGCAGGTTTGATCGCATCGCGCGCAAGCTGGAGTCGCGCAAGATGATACGCTGCCGGAGGAAATGCAGCATCAGTTTTCAACGCTTCTGAAAGAATGCGCTCTGCGCCCTCAGGGTCCGTCGACATGATGTCAGACGCCTCAGCCGTCAGAAGCACACCGCGGCGACGACGGGCATTATCAGATGTGATGTGACGCTTGGTTTCACCCTGAGCCAGCACAGTCCGCGCTTCTTCCCAGTTGCCACGTGCAACGTAGATCTCGAACAGTGAGCGGAACGGCCAGTCGCCGGTTTCACCCTTCATTTCGAGGGCTTCACGCGCTCGCTCAATCGCCATGCCATAGTCGCCGCGCTTCACCGCAGCGCCCGTCAGACCACGAAGACCAGCCAGATGCGCACCCGGCTTTCGGGACAGTTCGGCATAAGCGCGTTCAGCACGCGTCCAGTCCGCTTCCTGCTCAGCCGTCATAGCATCCAGAAGGAGCGCGAGGCGTTCGTCTTCGGCGTCAGAAAGTGCCTTACCGATCAGACGTTTTGCGCCCTTGATATCCCCGCCCTCAATGGCGAGGAGACCATTTGCAAGCGCTTCATTCCCTTTGCGCTTACGAGAACGCAGGCGCATGGATTTGATGCGGGTCGGCAGGCGGAACACACCGGTTATGAATGCCCAGAAAATTGCGATCACAGCACCAAAAACCAGAAGCGCGATTGCTGCGCCGGTGAGCGTCAACACAACATCCGGCTGGTTCTCACGCTCGAGAACAACGCGCCATGGAATGTCATTCGCCCACATGGCCAGTACGACAAGCGCGCCAACAAGAAGGACGGTCAAAAGGAGCCAGAAAAGTTTGGTCATTGTGCGCTGCCCCCGTCCATAACGTCACGGCGTAGCCGGTTCATCAATTGATTGATCTGTGCACGGCGCTGCGCGTCCGCAAGCCAGCCGGCAAGCGCCTCACCCTGCGACCCCTCCACCATGCGAATTTCGCGCAGGGCTGCTGGCAGATCATTTTCTTCCAGAAGCTCCAGCGCAACATCCATGCGGCGCGTCGCAGTTTCACCGCTTGCTGAACCTTCTTCACGCATAGTCACCACGCCGGACAGCAGATCACCAAGCCACGCCCATTCGCCGGATGGTGGCTCAGGTATACCCGCCTGCGCGACCTGCGGCTTCAAGTCTTCCAGACGACGGCGGAGCACCTCTATAGTCGGCGCGCCTTCTTCAGAGAGGCGACGCAGCGTTGACACACTTGCATTTGCTGGAAGCTGGATGGCAAGCGCTTCAAGCTCAGTACCAAACGGACCACCATCCTGAACCGCAGCATCAAGAGAAGACAGGGCCAGAACACGGTCTGCGCGGCGCACCAGCGCCTGCTCGTCTTCATTCAGCTGGGCAGCTTCAACGCTGTTAATCCGTTCGTTGACGACTTCACGCAGCGCGTTGAGGTCCCCGGTCATATCTGCAATCGCCTGCTGACGCGCGGCATCGGTTTCGGCGGCGCCCGTCACGCGCTCATCTACAGCGCCAAGCTCTGTTTCAAGTGCTCCGATTTGCTGGGCAAGCTCACGCAGAGCTTCGTCACGCGCTTCCATTGCGTCGGCAAACTGCTGATCGACAGCTTCAAGCTGGGAGGTGCGCTCCTGTAGCGAGGCAACTGTGCGCGCCAGTTCCTGCGGCGTGGCTTCGCCTGTCGGGTCGAGCGCCTCGATTGCATTCAACCGGTCCATGAGTGCCGCTAGTGAAATCTCAGGACGTGGCAGAGGTGTTGCTTCGCCATCCGTTTCAGGGCCTGCCGGCGCTTCCGCTCCGTCCTCGGAAGGCGGAGACGCCTCACCGTCAACTGGCGCGTCTTCAGAAACACCGAGCAGCGACATGTATCGCGCGTTCAGGAAGGCGATATCCTCGCGCAGCGCGGCGAGTGCTTCGCCTTGTGTTTCCTCCAGCTCGGCCTCGCGGCTTGCAACATCCTCAAGACGAACATTCAGCGTGCGCATCTGCTCCTGAACATTGTCGATGCGCGTCGTCATTGTGCGATCAGCATCTTCCAGGAGAGAAATATCCACTGCGACTTCGGCAGCCTGCGCATAGCGCCCGTCAGTTCCACTTGCGACAACGCCAATTGCGCCGCCACCAAGGGCTGCAAGCACACCGGCGGAGATCAGGCCGATCCAGCCAGGTCCAGATGATGATGCAGTTGTTTTTGAACTCGTTTCAGACTGATCAGCCGGCGTAAATTCAACGTCGATCGGTTCGGATTCGGATGGATTTTCAGCGCTAGCCATAACAGGGGCCTTGGGTGGTTAAGTCAGTCCGATGATAGCCCCGATTTGAGGGCAATTTGAAGTGATTCGAGCAGCTTCTCTTCATTTGGCCCTGATGCGCAGGAAACACAATGCCATTGAAGGTGCTTAAGCGGTTCTGCCGCACGTTCTGATACTGCCACGAGCATGAGCTCGCCAGTCTCAACGGGAGCTTCATCCAGCCAGCCCAGCACAGCATCAGCCGCTTTTGCCGAATGCAGGAGAATTACGTCGCCAGCCTGTAATTGTTCCAGAGAAACAGGCCGCTGCGTTGGCCTCGCGCCATAAAGCGGAACAAAGCGCGCCGTATAACCTGCCTCATTCAGTCTGCGGCACACGTCACCGGCGGCCGCATCGTTGGCATAATGCACCCAGGCGCCGTTATCTAATTCAAACTCTGACGTGATCTTTTCGACGAGCCTGTCCGAATTTCCGTCCGCATTCCAGATTTTGCGAAAGCCTGCATCCTCCGCGGCACTCGTGGTCGCCGGGCCGACGCACATCGCATCCACCGAAACCGGAAAGCCTGCACCGACATAGGCACGCACGCCGTTCGCACTTGTGAAGATCACACGCTCGCCGTCTTGTGGAGACCAGCCCACCTCCGGTGCAAACGGGGCAATGGACAGGGCTGGCGCGACAAGCGGAAGAAGCCCCATCGAATTCAGCCGCGCCGCCGTTTCACTGGCACCCGGTTCTGCCCGCGTTACCAGCACTCGCCTCATATCTATTCTGTCTCCAGATGAGGAAGCTTTCCGCCCGCCTGCTCTCGCAATTTGCGACCTGCACTGAGCCCCATCTCATGGAAGTCCTGAAGGAAGAGCTCCAGCCCTTCCAGCGTTTCTTCAGCCTCATAAAACGGCGTGCCAGACGGATCAGCCGTACGCACAACGAGGCGATAGACACCCGTACCCTCATGGAAAAGATGCGCAGCAATCGGCGTACGACAGGAGCCATCCAGCTCATAAAGCGCAGCCCGCTCTGCAATCGCGGCACGCTCAGCAGAAACATCATTGAGCGACGCCACGCATTTCAGCACATCCTCATCCAGCTGGTCCGGATAGGCCGCGATACCAAGAATGCCCTGCCCGACCGCTGGCAGAAACGTATTCGGATCGAGCGCGCGCCCGACCTTTTCCTCAAGAGACAATCTATTGAGACCGGCAGATGCAAGGAAGGTCGCATCGGCGACGCCATCACCAAGTTTTTTTAGGCGCGTCTGCACATTGCCGCGAAACTCGACCACTTTCAGGTCAGGACGGCGCGCCAGTGCAAACGCGCGGCGGCGCAGGCTTGATGTGCCGAGCGTCGCGCCCTCGGGCAGATCATCAAAACTCTCATATTTCAGGCTGACAAAGGCATCGCGCGGGTCTTCACGCACCGGATACGCAATAATGCGCTGACCGACCGGCAACTCGACCGGCACGTCTTTCAAAGAGTGTACGAGAATGTCGACACGGTTTTCCTCGAGCGCGATGTCCAGCTCTTTCGTGAACAGGCCTTTACCGCCTGCCGCGAGAAGGCTGCGATCCTGCAACTGGTCGCCGCTCGTCGTCATGCTCACCAGCTCACACTTAATATCACCCACAGATGCCGCCTCAATCTGAGACGCCACCCATTCAGATTGGGCGAGTGCGAGTGGAGAATTTCGAGTGCCGATACGAAGCGTTTTCATATATTTGCCAGTTGTTTTCTATCTTGGACATTGCGTCGGGGACCAGAATGGCTACAACCGCGCCCATCATGGAGCAAGCCCCAGACAGCGCTAAGATCATTCTCGGCATCGAAACCAGCTGCGACGAAACAGCTGCGGCTGTGCTGCGCCTTGAAAACGGCGTGCCGGAGATACTCGGCGAAGTCATCGCCAGCCAGTTTGATGATCATAAAGCCTATGGCGGCGTCGTTCCTGAAATTGCGGCCCGCGCGCATGCCGATGTCTGCGATAGCGTGGTTGAGGAAACGCTCCGGCGCGCCGGTGTCACGGTCGCCGATATTGATGCCTTCGCAGCCACGTCCGGACCGGGCCTGATTGGCGGGGTAATGGTGGGCATGATGACGGCAAAAGCGCTCGCCATGTCTGCCGGCAAACCGTTTATCGGCGTGAACCATCTGGAAGGCCACGCCCTCTCCCCGCGCCTGAGCGAACCGGTTGAGTTTCCTTATCTGCTGCTTCTGGTCTCTGGCGGCCACTGTCAGTTCATCGCCGTTGAGGGGCTTGGCCAGTATCGCCGCCTTGGTTCAACCATTGATGATGCAGTCGGCGAAGCCTTTGACAAAACGGCTAAGGTTCTGGGCCTTGGCTTTCCGGGTGGTCCCGCAGTTGAACGCCGCGCCAAAGATGGAAATCCTGACGCGATCAAACTGCCGCGCCCGCTGCTCGACCGGCCGGGCCTCGATATGTCGTTTGCTGGCCTCAAAACTGCGGTGCTGCGTGAAGCCCAGCAAATGGAACTCACCGATCAGGCACTCTGCGATATCGCCGCGAGCTTTCAGAAAACCATTTGCGAAATTCTCACCGAGAAATCCCGCCGCGCCATGCAGCTTGTTCGTGAAGAGATGAATTTTGCGGGTGAACCCGGATTTGTCATCGCAGGAGGTGTGGGCGCAAATCAGGCTCTGCGCGCCTCCCTCACTGCGCTTGCCTCAGAAGAAGGCTTCAGCTTCCACGCGCCGCCATTGAAATGGTGCACCGACAATGGTGCCATGATCGCCTATGCTGGCGCCATGCGTTTCATTTCGGGACAAAATTCACCGCTAGATCTCGCCGCGCGACCAAGATGGCCCCTTGATGAGGCCTCAGCTGAGACAAATCCGGTGTTTGGCGGCGGAAAACGGGGCGCAAAAGCCTGATTCACCTGGCACGGGAATCGCAAGGACAGATATGAGTTTGATGCTTCATCGATCTCACACACTAGGCAAATACTTTCAGGCTTCGACCGTCAGCGGTTCGAAGCCTTTTTCTTAGTTCTGCACAGCCAAAAACAATTTCGACGGCAGATTACTTAAATCCAATATCCGCCTGTTAACATTTTAAGCGTAACCATACGGTTCTTACTGGTGCGCGGAGCTGTTGGAATAATGCGGGCAAACAATCTGTCTGTTCTGATTGTGGACGATAATGTTCACATGCTTCGCATTCTTGCGACCATGGTTCGTGGCTACGGCTTTGACGAAGTCCACATGGTGCAGGACCCGGCAGATGCTCTGGAAGTCATCAAATCCACACCTGTCGATCTGATCTTCCTCGATTACCGCATGCCAGTGCTCGATGGCATCGAATTTACCCAGCTCGTCCGCAATTCTCACGACTCTCCGAACCCATATGTGCCGATCATCATGATCACTGCGCACTCGGAGCCTTCCAAAGTGCGCGCAGCGCGCGATGCGGGTGTGACCGAGTTCTGCTGCAAGCCGATCAATGCGCAAACGCTTTATAGCCGGATCGTCTCAGTCGTGAACAAGCCACGCGACTTCATACGTGCGCCAAACTATTTCGGCCCGGACCGTCGCCGCCGCGATGATCCGCACTATCGCGGACCTGAACGTCGCCATGACCGCATGCAGGACGATATCGACAACATAATGAACGACGACACAGTCGGCTTCTGATCCGTCAGGTCGGACGCAGCGCGCTTCGGCGCAAATGCCTGTCATGCCCATAGGCATCCAGTGAAAACAGAATAACCGCGACAAGTATCAGCGAGAAGGTGACGAGACGCAGAGATGTGAGCGTCTCACCGAACGCCAATGCCAGCAGAAACTGCATGCCTGGCCCAAGATACTGCATGATGCCAATCGTCGAAAATTTTAGTCGCTTCGCCGCGAGCGCAAACAGAATGAGCGGAAATGCCGTGGCTGGCCCGGCCAACATAAGAAGGAGCAGGTTTGCAACACTGCCACCGATCAACGAACCGCCCTGCTGCGCCACGATTGCCAACCAGATCAACGCGACCGGCAACAGGAACAGAACTTCAAGCGTCAGCCCTACTCGGCCATCGACCTGCACTTGCCGACGAATATATCCATAGGTCGCGAAGCTGAAGCACAGAATAAGCGACACCCAGGGCAGACGGCCAAGCGCAATCGTTTCGACAACGACAGCTATCGCCGCAATAGCGACGGCAAACCATTGCAGTCGGCGCAGTTTTTCAGACAGGAACACCGCACCTATCGCGACATTTACAAGCGGGTTCAGAAAATACCCGAGGCTCGCTTCAATGATCCGGTCATTTGTAACGGCCCAGATATAGGTAAGCCAGTTTCCCGCAATCAGCGCCGAAGACAAAACCAGCCAGAGTGTGGACGGGCGCCGGAGCATAGCGAACAGCTCATGAAGGCGTCCGGCAACAATCAGCAAAAGCGCGCCAGTCGGCACAGACCAGACAACGCGGTGTGCGAGAATATCGGTCGGCGCGATGTGATCGAGCAATTTCAGGTAAAGCGGGAGAAGGCCCCACATGAAATAGGCGCCAAGTCCGGACATAAAACCGAAGCGCTGGTCAGGTGACATATTTTAACTCCCTTCGCTCCGGTTAGACAGTTTCAACGCGCCAATACACCCGTTTCATGAGGCATGTCAGACAAAAAATCGCCGCCACACAAAAATGTCGGCAGGACCAGCCTGCCGACATTCCGTTTCAGCTCAAACTGCAGAAAGGATCAGCCCTGCAGCTTGTCCTGAGTTTTCGTATCAAAGTCGGATGCGTCATGGCGCTCATGAAGCTGAGAAGATGGTTCCCCGAATGTGCGGTTCACCATACGCCCGCGCTTCACTGCAGGGCGCGCGCCAACCTCATCTGCCCAGCGAATGACATGCTCGTACTCGTGCACAGAGAGGAACTCTTTGGCGTCATAAAGAACGCCCTTCGCCATCGCGCCATACCATGGCCAGATCGCCATATCCGCGATGGAGTATTCGTCGCCCGCCATGAACTTGTTCTCTGCCAGATGACGGTTAAGCACATCCATCTGACGCTTCACTTCCATAGCAAAACGGTTGATCGGATATTCCATCTTGAACGGCGCATAGGCATAGAAATGCCCGAAGCCGCCGCCCAGATATGGCGCCGAGCCCATCTGCCAGAACAGCCAGTTCATCGCTTCTGTCTTCGCGCCATGCTCTTCGGGGACGAAGGCGCCGAACTTGTTTGCGAGATAGAGAAGGATGGAGGCGGATTCGAACACACGTGTGCCGGTCGTCGTATCCAGCATGACCGGAATTTTCGAATTCGGGTTCAGCTCTACATAGCCTGACGAAAACTGATCGCCCTCGCCGATATTGATGAGCCACGCATCATATTCCGCATCAGAATACCCTGCCGCCAGAAGTTCTTCCAGCATGATGGTGACTTTCACACCATTCGGCGTACCGAGCGAATAAAGCTGGATTGGGTGCTTACCTTTAGGCAGCTCTTTATCATGGGTAGGTCCCGCGATCGGACGGTTGATGCTCGCAAAGCGACCACCGCTTTCCGCATCCCAGGTCCACACCTTTGGTGGTACATATTCGTTTTGTTCAGCCATTTCCCAGCTCCTTTTAATCGTCAGACCCTGATGCCCGTTTGCTCCACTCCATCTGGGAAAGCGGTCGCCCACATCAAGCCTGACAAGGTTCAACTGAATGTGAGCACAAAAAGAAAGGGCCGGCACGCTTTCACGTCCGGCCCTGTTCGACAGATGAGAATATTTATCAGGAGCGCTGAATACGGTGGAGGCTGAGCTCCTCGATGCCAAACGCCGGATCCTGCGCTATACGGTGGAGCGCGAAGCCATTGAAGAAGCCGAATGCAGCAATGAAGAATGCTTCAAAAAGTGCAAGGTGGCCGATATCCATTTTGCCCATAGCAATTGCTACAATGAACGCAGCATATACAGGCAGCATGAGATAGAATGCGTAACGGCCAATCAGGCCTCCGCGTTCGGTGATTACCTTCCAGCCATCATCCTCTTTCTGGAGATAGCTGTCGTAAAAGATTGTTTTTCCGAGCGCTACCTTATCGGCAGAAACATCAGAAGGGGGGTCGTTGCGCCACTGGCTCGTAAAACGGCCAAAATGGATCGCATCCCAGATTTTTTTCAGCATGGTGCGAACCTTATGTCTTATTTAGTCGTGCACCGGACCTATTTTTCGATCTTGAACACGCGTTGGATATGATACTATCGCAAAACTGAGAAATTTCAATATTTAAATTTTTTCAATTATTTCAGTGCAGAATAAATTATTAACTTGTCACTTTTTAATCCGTATAGGGATTAAATGTTAAACGAAAACATTTTTGACAGTTTCGTGACACTTTGAAAAAGCCTGATTTGAGAGCTCAATTATGCGAAGTGGCAGATACAACACCGGAACGCGAAACGGGTTCCAATTTAGCTGCAAAAAATTTTGAGAACGCCGCGCTGCACACGGAGCATTACGCAGACCAGCAATGTTGCCCACGGAAAAAGCCCCGCGACACGAAATGCATCACGGGGCTTTCAAAGAACGGGTGTTTTCCGGGACTAACAGACAGCCCCAGGGTCAGACAAACTTAAGCGTCAGCTGGTGGCGGCACCAAAATCTTTTCGGGCTTAAGCACGCCGCGGTTCAGAAGCTCTTCAGCGATCTGGACCGCGTTGAGCGCAGCGCCCTTACGCAGATTGTCAGACACACACCAGAACGCGATGCCATGCTCGACGGTTTTGTCGACGCGGATGCGGGAAATAAACGTCGCCCACTCACCCACGCACTCAATTGGCGTTACGAAATTCTCTTCGTCAGACTCACGCTTGTCGACCACCATAATACCCGGGCTTTCACGTAGAAGGTTTCGGCACTCTTCTTCCGTAAGCGCACCGGCAAGCTCAAGGTAAACCGCCTCAGCATGCCCGACAAACGTCGGCACGCGCACACACGTGGCAACGAGCTCGATGTCTTCGTCGAGAATCTTCTTCGTCTCGACTTCCATCTTCCACTCTTCCTTAGTGCGACCGTCTTCCATGAAGTCGTCGATCTGCGGAATAACGTTGAACGCAATCTGCTTTGAGAACTCTCGCGGCTCGGCTTCCTGGTTGACGTAAATGCCCTTAGTCTGATTCCAGAGCTCGTCCATCGCCTCACGGCCCGCACCGGACGTGGACTGATATGTCGACACAACGACGCGCTCGATACCGACTTTGTCGTGGATCGGCTTCAGCGCAACAACCAGCTGCGCCGTAGAGCAGTTCGGATTGGCGATGATATTCTTCTCATCATATCCCATCACCGCGTCCGCGTTCACCTCCGGAACAACCAGCGGCACGAGCGGGTCCATCCGGAAAGCAGACGAGTTGTCGATCACGATACAATCCTGCAGCGCGATCTTCGGCGCCCATTCGAGCGCGACAGAACCGCCCGCGGACATGAAACACAGATCGACCGTTGAGAAGTCAAACTGCTCAATATCATGACACTTCAGCTCACGATCACCATAAGAGACCGTTCGACCGATTGATTTACGCGATGCAACCGCGAAAACCTCGTCAGAAGGGAACAGACGCTCTTCAAGAATGTTGAGCATTTCCTGGCCCACATTGCCCGTGGCGCCTACGACAGCTACTCGCAAAGCCATGTTAACTGATCCCTGTTTTGAAAGTGGAGAGCGCGTGGATTACAGGATTTTCGCCGCAATGCAAAATACTCTTGATCAAACGCCCCTTAATAATGTTATCCCTAGCGCCTGACAGGAGACCGGAATGGAAAGCCTAGAAAGCCTCGTAGAGCGCTATGTCGATTGCTATAATCGCGTGGATGTCGACGGCATGCTGGAGTGCGTGACAGCGGACGTCGAGTTCGAAAACATTTCCAACTCCGGCCAATCCATGCAGCTGCAGGGAAAAGACGCCCTTGCACAGGTGGCATCCGCCAGCTCGCAGGCCTTTTCCTTTCGCCGCCAGCGCGTCCTCAGCCTGATCTGCACAGAAGACAAAGCCGCAGCAGAAGTCCAGTTCAAGGGCATTGCGGCGCTCGACCTTCCTAATGGTGTTATGCAGGGCCAGAGCGTCGATATTCGCGGCGCGAGCTTCTTCGAGGCGCGCGACGGGCTTATCTCCCGCATCGTCGACTATTCATAATAGCTGGCAGCAGCCAGCGAAGTCTGCTGCTAATCTGTTGTTTTACAACATTTTATATCTTCACGACAGGCGTGTATCGCAGCACTCTCCTTATTGAAAGGAGACCTTCATGCATAGCGACAAATCCGATTTCGAACGCCAGCTTGATGGCGCCGGCCTTCTGACAACAGAAATCCTCTACTACATGCCAGACTACCCAAAACTGCTGCAAAGTTTCACCTGGCAGACAATGGATAAAGCGCCCGAATTTGCCCGTCTTGCTGCGTTTCTGAACCATTGGCGGCGAGAAATCGAAGCGGTAATCCATTCTATCAGAATCGCTCATGCCGATTATATTGGCCCTTCCGGCTGGCGACATGCGGACGAATTTTTTCAACTAAACTGAAACAATCCGACTGCAGTTTCCCCCTTCAGCCGGTGACAGATCAGATAATTTCAGACTAATCTGCCCGTCATGACCCGGCATTTGCCGACCGATTTCATTTAAGGGGTGCGTTTGGAATGACCAGTAGAATCAGAGCTGTGAGCTATGTCGCTCTCGCAGCAGCTATGCTGACCGTTACGGCATGTAGCGGCGGTGGCGGTGGCAGCAGCCCTACACCAACTCCAACGCCAACACCCACTCCGTCTCCGCCACCTCCACCACCGCCTCCGCCGCCCCCTCCTCCACCGCCACCACCTCCTCCGAGTTCGGTGACGATTTCCGGTACGATTACGTATGACAGCGTTCCGCATAATCCGGCGACGAGCGGCCTGAACTATAATGCGACAGTGCAGTTGCCAGCGCGCGGCGTGACCGTCCAACTGCTCAACGGCTCGGGAAGTGTTCTGGACACGACACAGACCGATGCGACAGGCGATTACTCTTTCAGCGTGGCGTCAGATACGAACGTTCGTGTTCGCGCCCGTGCAGAAATAGTTGAGACCGGCACACCGGGTTGGGATGTGAGCATCACTGACAACACCAATGGCAATGCGCTTTATGTGCTATCGGGCTCTCTGACGTCATCCGGCACAACGGACTCCACACGCGACCTGCACGCTGCATCAGGCTGGGGCGGCACATCGTACACCAGCACGCGCGCCGCTGCGCCGTTCGCAATCCTCGATCCTCTCTATGACGCTGTGAACGAGGTGACCGCCGCTGATCCGACAGCCGTTCTACCACCAATCGAACTTCGCTGGAGCACAGACAACCGGTCTGTTCGCGGTGACAAAACCATCGGCGAGATCGGCACATCGTCTTATGACGGAACAGCTATTTATATTCTGGGCGATGAAAACTCCGACACGGACGAATACGACAGCAGCGTCGTCGTCCACGAGTGGGGCCATTATCTGGAAGACAATGTCAGCCGGTCAGACAGCATTGGCGGCAGCCATAGCGGCGACCAATATCTTGACCCCCGCGTCGCGTGGGGAGAAGGCTTCGCCAACGCTCTGTCCGGAATGATCCTCCAGGACCCGATCTATACTGATAGCCTCGGGGCACAACAGGGAAGTGGCTTCAACATCAACATGGAGAACCAGGCATCGTCGAACCCGGGCTGGTATAACGAGCTGACCGTCCAGAAGGTGGTTTACGATCTCTGGGACAGCAATGTTGACGGTGTCGATAATCTTAATCTCGGATTTGCGCCGATTTATTCGGTCCTGACGTCCTCGTCCTACACCGGGTCGGAATACTTCATGACGGTCTTCAACTTCCTTGACGAACTCGCAACCCAGAACCCGGGCTCGGCGGCGCAGATTACAGCAATCGCAACCGATCAGTCGATTAACGGCACAGGACATAATGGATCAGGAGAAACGAATAGCGGCAATTATGCCAACATTCTCCCAGTCTATCAGGAGCTGACACCGGGGCAGACTACGCAAGTCTGCTCAACGGACCTGAATGGCAGCTACAACAAGATGGGCAATCGGGACTTTGTAACAGTCACCTTCCCAAGTGCCGGCACACACACAATCACCATGTCCCGCGTTTCGGGCCCGACAGGCACTGACCCTGACTTTGTCATTTATCGCAGCGGCCAACGCATAGCTGTCAGCCAGGAACAAACGGCAGATAGCGAAACATACACAGGTGCCTTTGAGGCGGCCACCTATGCCATCGATACATATGACTTCGTCTATGCGGATGGCGGCAGCACCTATACCGGTGAAGTCTGCTTCAATTTCAGCGTCTCAAACTAAGGCGGAGACCCACAATGTTCTTTGAGAAAACACCAATGATCCTCGCCGCTTCGCTTCTGGCTATTGCGGCCTGCTCATCGCAAACTTCAACGACCACAGCAGCGTCGACCGAAGAGGTGCACAGCGCAAGCGATTACGCCAAACCCGGCGCAGCGCTGGAAATGAGCCATTCCTACGATGGCCAGTCAGACAGCTTCTCGTCTGAAAACTTCACCGTTACCGTCACCGACGGATACGAAGACGGTACGCTGACAGTCATCATTGATGCGCCTGAAGCTCTGAACTTCTTCTCAGCGCAGGAATTCACCTTCGACATGTCGGGCGATGTAGCGCACACGCTGCCGGTCGACTTCTCCGCGCACGAAGATGGCCGATACTATCTGAACGTCATTATGCATGCCGACCTCGGCAATGATGAGGTTCAGTCGTCTGTAGCTTCCATTGCGATTCCGGTTGGCACGGGTGAAGCCGTCGCGTTCACACCAGAGCATGAGACGACCCTCACTCCGGACGGCGAAACCGTCATCGAGATGGAAGCTGAGGAAACCATCACGACGGGCGAATAAGCCTAGTTCGCTGCTTCCAGTTCAAACTGGTCTATAAAAGCCTCCGCCAGCAATTCATGCACTGCGGAGGTTTTGTGCGCCCCGTCATGATTGATGAGACCGGTGCAATCCTCATTCGAGATGCAATAGCCCGCTTCGCTGTCATCATACGCCGCAAAGCCGTGAGCCTCGGCGCTCTCCGCAATCTCGCGAATGATCGCATACGTATCGAACAGCTCGACATCGGCCTCGAGCGCTTCGTCCAGCTCTGACACGAGCGCCCTGATCGCGATATTCATTTGACGCCCCGCCGTATCATTGCGCGCCGCGTCGTCGGGCTCGTCTTCCGGCCTGTCAAAATCAGACAGCACGGGCCGCGGCGTGCGCGTTCCCACAACAATCCGCTCAGCCCCAAGCGCCTCAAGCTGCGTCACTGTATAGCGAAGGTTTGCGACCACACCTTGGACCGCCTCATCAATCGCCGCCTCATCATTTTTGTCGATCAGCGCAATGTCGTTCGAACCCGCAATCACCGTATAGAGCGCTTCGGGATCTGCCGGATACCCGCCCAGAAACGCTTCGAACTCGGCAAGCTGAGCGAGCGTGCCCGTCTCCATCACATCGGGCAGGCCGCGATAACCGACAATGTTCAGCGCGCCACTCGTTGCACCTCCCCATGAGAAGTTCAGCTGCGAGATACCGAGCTCGCGCACGAGGAATTCCGGCAGGATCGCGCCGTTAGACGAGCGACCCGCAATCGTGTTCGGCGGAGGGAGAATACCGTCATCGGCCGCACCGCCTGTCGCCTCGGAATTTACGCGGCCGACATCCAGATTGCTATCGCCAAAGAATATAAGCTGCGTGACCTCTCCGGCATGCGCCGACACAGGCAAGCAAATCAGTGCAGCCGCACTGACGAGCCCTTTGAATACGCGCATATGCGCCTCCTCCCGATTATTATGTGAGCGCACTATGACAAAGTGCGCAGGAGCAGGCCAGAGGCGCTAAACCTCAGTCTCGGGCTTTTTCCGCATATGCACGAAGGCGACGAGCACGAAGCTGATAATCATCAGAAGATACCAGACACCGAGCTTTTGCAGGGACACCATATGCCACTCAACCTCTTGCCCCGGATAGCTCCAGGCACGGGCGAATGTCGCGATATTCTCGGCAAACCAGATAAACAGCGCGACAAGCAACAACCCGATAAAGAGCGGCATAGGGCGGTGTTTCTCATCCGGCCTGAACCAGATGACGCTCGGCCCGTAAATCAGCACGCTCACCACATAGAGGCCAATCCGGACATCCACCGTGAAATGATGGGTGAAGAAGTTGATATAGACCGCCAGCGCCAGAAGCCCCTGCACCCATAGCGGCGGAAACCGGTCAAACCGGAAATCGAATATCCGCCAGACCCGCGCAATGTAAGATCCGACGCAAGCATACATGAACCCCGAAAACAGCGGCACACCGCCTATGCGGAAGAAGGCGGGCTCCGGATACACCCATGAGCCCATCTCGGTTTTGAAGACCTCCATGAGCGTACCAACCAAATGAAAGACGAAGATGACCTTCGCTTCTTCGAGGCTCTCCAGCCCTGAGATCAGCATCCCGATCTGGATCGCCAGTGCGCAGAGGAAAATGAAATCAAACCGGCTGATCGGCGCATCAGCCGGATAGAAGAGGTAGGTGCCCATCAGCAGCACCAGCATGGCGCCACCAAACAGGCAGGCCCAGGCCTGCTTTATGCCGAAAGAGAGAAACTCATAGGCGCCAAGGCTCCACGGCCCTTTCACCCATCTGGCGCGCAAGTCGACATGCGCCTCATGCAAGCGCGCTCTCATAGTTTTATAGGCTGGCTTCATGCGTCCGGTCCCCTAACGCGACTAGTCTAGCCTGTGCCTTGAATTGCGGACAGAAAAAAGGCGGCCGGGTGGCCGCCTGTTGATCATTTGAGGCTGCATTAGAACAGGGTGGTGATCATCACCCCCGCCCCGAGGCCCAGCACGAAGAGTGCAAGACCGGCCACACCATGCACCCATGACGTTTTCGGCTGCGCAGTCGCCTCACCGCTTTCGCGGACACTGTCCATAAGCAATGTTGTCTTCTCGACATTGAACACGCTGGCAAGCGCGAGCGTCGTCTCCATCGAGGCAACCCCATCCTTCTCCACCCGCTGGATAGTGCGAACGCTGACATCACAGATCTCTGCCAGATGCTGCTGCGTCCATCCGTTTTGCGAGCGGAGGTCTTTGACCGTTTCAGATACGAGCAACATGGATTACGCGCCCGCGCCAGTAAGACCAGCGATAAAACCACCAACAAATACGCCCGTCGGATAGGCCAATGCTCCTACCGCAAGACCCGACAGCAGAAACAGGCCGAGGGCCAGAAGGCCTTTTGCGTCCTGCGTGATGCCCTTGGTGAAGAGTTTCTCGCCGCCCGCATGCGCCTCACAATAGAGCGTCGTGCCCCAGCGATAGCCAAGCGTGACCTGAATGACCTCACCGTCTGGGAGCGTCACATCATGCGTCTCGGAAAACTTCCAGCTATCAATCTCATCGACGATTTCGTCATTCAGCCAGATACGTGTGCGCGGCGACCATGTAGAGGCCTGCGCAATGATCTGCTGTCCTTTATAGACGAACGGGAAAGTCACCCAGCCGAGTGAGACTTTCATTTGAGGTGTTGAGTGCGTGATTGTGTTTGTCATGGTGGAACTCCTTTCATCCCACCAATCGAGCTATAGCAAGCATTTCCGAAAAAGAACGACACGGACGTGACTGTCACCTTTGTGTCAGGGTGACAGTCAACTGTCAGGTGCTGAAATCATGCAGAATGTATCCGGCATCTGATCATCAGGCACACCGAATTCGCGGTACATGCTACGCTGCTCTGCATTCAGCGGAACCATCTCGCCGGGGCAGAACATTTCTGCAGAATAGGATCTGTAAGAGCTAGGATGACTGATGCTGTAAGCCCAAAGACCGTCAGCGATGGAATGATGTGACGGCATCGGGTTAACGACGATCAGAAACAACACACCGAAAAGCGCTCTACGGCGGAACCGCGAACCGAACACGCTAGAGAAGGTCTCACCCTGTTCGGGCGGCGCGTCATCGGTCACGTCAGAAGTTTCAACTGGCTCTGGCCATCCGTCGCCAAGCCAGCTTACACGAAAGCCACCCATCGCGCCCTGAAGCCCGCTCCAGTACGCATTCATGTGATAATCGGATAGCCACGCCTGATGGCCGTCAGCCTCCAGCGCCGTATAGAACGCCATGGCCTCGCCGAGCCCTGAGAAACTTGCCTAGTTGATGCGCGTCACGAAAACCCTCCCCGTATCAACCTTATAGTGAAGTTTTTACAGCTCCGCCAGGATGGCATCGCCCATTTGGGACGTACTCAGAGAGCCACCGATATCACCGGTACGCGCGCCCTTCTCAAGCGCCTGACCGACAGCACGTGTAATCTCGTCAGCCGCGTCAGAGCGGTTAAGGCTCCAGCGAAGCGCCATCTCGAACGACAGAATAGCCGCTGAAGGGTTTGCCTTGCCCTGCCCTGCAATATCCGGCGCAGAACCGTGCACCGGCTCGTAAAGACCCGGCTTACCTGCATCAGACAGAGACGCGGACGGCAGCATACCGATCGAACCTGTCAGCATAGAGGCTTCGTCTGACAGAATATCGCCGAACAGATTGTCTGCGAGGATGACGTCAAAGCCTTTCGGCTCACGCACCAGCTGCATCGCGCAGGCATCAGCCAGCATGTGGTGAAGCGGCACGCCCATGTCTTTAAGTTCGGCGTCATATAGCGCCTGAACTTCCTGCTTCCAGAGCAGGCCTGAATCCATAACGTTTGATTTTTCAACAGAGCAGACACCGCCCCATTTGCGACCAAAGTTTCCACGGCCCTTCGCAATGTCAAATGCAACGCGCGTGATACGGTGAATTTCCGGTGTCGAGTATTCGGCATTATCAAAGCCGCGGCGCGTACCATCCGGCAGTGCTTCAATGCCTTTTGGCTGGCCGAAATACACGCCGCCAACCAGCTCGCGCACGATCAGAATATCAAGACCTTCAACCAGCTCACGCTTCAGCGCAGAGGCATCCGCCAGCGCAGAGAAGCAGAGCGCCGGACGAAGGTTTGCGTATGTGTCGAGACCTTTACGAAGGCCCAGAAGGCCAGCTTCAGGACGGTGCTGACGCTCGACGCCATCCCATTTCGGGCCGCCGACCGCGCCCATCAGGACAGCACTGGAGGCTTTGGCGCGGTTCAACGTGTCTTCTGTCAGCGGCGTGCCGTATTCGTCATAGCTCGCACCGCCAACTGCGCCGTATTCGAGGTTCAGATCAGGCGCAACTTTCTCCGCCACACGAACTGTCTGTTCGATGACTTCAGGACCAATACCATCACCGGGAAGAAGAAGAAGTGTCTGGCTCATAGCGCGCGCCTGTCGATTAGAAGAAAAACCCAGTCGCCTGTCAGCCTCAGCTTGAGACAAAAATCAAGACCCTGGCACGTAACACAGCGTCGCAACCCCGCAATTCTGTTCCAGAAAACGGGATTTGCCGCGAAATACTTCTCAGTCGTGCAGCCTGATAGCACGCTGCACGCAACAGATTTTCAAAAAGGGCAACTTAGCGCGGAATGACCGACACTTTGATATCAAGCGTCTCATCAGGCGTCTGACCAGAGCGCGCATAGCCAAGGCTCAGAGTGGTTTCACCCACCTGATCGGCGTTGAACACATATACGGTCTGCCCGCCGACACCGACCATGCCGCGCGGATTGTCATCGCCGACATAGTCGTCGCTTGAGAGGCTCATCACGCCTGTATCCGCGCCAGACAGAACGGACCACATATAGCCCGTGGTAGGGTTCGACCGCAGCTCAAGAATGAGTTGATTGCCTTCAGACAGCACCACCTCAGAACCTGAAGCAGGATCCGTCAGGCGTTGCGGTGAAATCTGGCCGGAAAGCCCACGTACTTCAGGGTCGGTATTCAGCGTATTGACCGCGCAACCGCTAACGAAAAGCCCGGCACCCAAGAGAAGCGAAGATACCAAGAGTTTCATTATGCGCGCTCCAGCCAAGGGGTTGCAAGCTTGCGGCATGCCTCGAACTCGGAAATCCGCTCCTCAGCCTGAAGTGTCAGGCCGATATCGTCGAGGCCTTCCAGCAGGTTGTGGCGACGCGATCCATCAAGATCGAACTCAACCACTTCGCCGTCCGGCAGCGTGATCTTCATGTTCTCGAGATCGACCGTGAAGATGTGATTTCCGCCGTTTGCCTCGTCCATCATCTTATCGATAACCGGCTGCGGCAGCGCGATCGGCAGAATGCCGTTCTTGAAGCAGTTATTGTAGAAAATGTCAGCAAAGCTTGGCGCGATCACGCAGCGAATACCCTGATCGAGCAGCGCCCATGGCGCGTGCTCACGTGAGGAGCCACAGCCAAAGTTCGCGCCAGCGATCAGAATGTTTGCGTCTTTGTATTCTTCACGGTTCAGAACGAAATCCGGGTTCGGGCTACCGTCGGCATTTGTCTTCAATTCGAAGAACAGACCGCGCGAGAGGCCTGTGCGCTCCGTCGTTTTCAGGAACTGTTTCGGGATGATCATGTCGGTATCGACATTGCTCATGCGGAGTGGGGCCGCTGGGCCCGTAAGTGTTTTGAACGCTTCCATGTGCGCCTTTTAGGCTGCAAATCGGGCGAAGATCAATTCCCTTTTAGGAGAACTCAGCGCTCGCCCTTATTATCGAGCAACAGCGTCGGGATGCCGAGGTCATGACTTTTTACGCTCATGACGCGCGTTCCGGCCTTGCGACCCTTGCGGACTTCAGACACCTGAACACCAGCAACCGTGAGCCTGGTATGCGCATCATCCAGATCATTCACCTCATAGGTAACGCCCCAGAGATGATCCTTGTCTTCCGCTGACATGCTGCCATCAAGACGCTGTACAACCTCAATCGTCAGGTCATGCGTACGGAAGAAAATAAAGCGCGCGCCCCATTTCTCATTGGTGCGGTCCAATGCAAGTCGCAGGTCGAGCTTGGCGCCATAGGCCGCCATTGTCTGCTCAGGATTTGCAGTATTCAGCACGATATGGTCCACCCGGGTCGCAGCGCCAGCGCGAGGCGGAATGACGACCTTCATGCCCTCAGTATTGGAGAGCATGAAAACCTTCACATCACCAAACAGAGAATCACCGCAGCGAAAGCGAGACCAGCTTCGCGTAAGGCCATTATACGTTGCCGACTGGCCGATAATCTCTTCAGGGCGCAATCCACGACGGCTCGCTGTGGAATGAGTTTCATGAATGTCGTCTGTATTGAAGACCAGCGTGGTCAGCGCCCCAGGCTTGTCACCCAGAATTTCGCGAATGCGTGCGCCCACTGGGCCTCCACCCGAAGGACCAAGTAACTCAACGCTTGTATTACCTAGAAAGAAGGCCGCGGTCGTCGTGCCGTCTGCTGGATTATGATGCTTCCAGTCACATTCGCGGCCGAGCACCAGGCCATACTTGTCAGCTGCCGCTTCGGCATCGGGTACGAGAATGACGAAATGGTCGAGCGCGTTAGTTAGCATGGCGAATTTCCCGTAAAACATACTGCCAAGGTCGTTTCCGACACCCTGCACGTCACGGCGCACCCTGCAAGCTTTAAAGCTCCCTTGCGGCCAACCGGCCGTTCAAGGCTGTGTGAGCCCGCCCTAGTTCAACCTGGAAAGTTCGTCTTTGAATTCGCGCTTTAACAGCAGGCATTTTGCATCGTCGGGAAACACGATCTCGGTCAGAGACGAGATGGCCTCCTTGTCCGGCGCCGTGCCATCATCAGTTTCCTTCTCCGAGAGTTCCTGGAGGACGACCTCAAGAACTTTTTCCAGCACAATATAAGCAGAATCCCGCCGTTCACGCAGCTCAGCCAGCTCGGCCTTCTGGCGATCATCCGGCGCGCCATCCGCAGACAGCAACATGTCTTTCTCACTCAGAAATGACTGATCGATGATGCTGGTCAGGAATGAAATGATTTGTCGGTATTCGCGGGATTTTAAAATCGTGTGCTCAGGCAAGGTCTAAACCCAGACATTATTCATAGAATTAAGGGATAAGTGCAGCACATTCTAATTCAGTGCTGACGAGGCGCGGCTTAAAGCACAGATCAAATGAAAAGTCTCGAATATTTACATTAAATTTGCAGCGAAACTGCAAGTTTGCAAAATTCATCTAATAAAGAGAAGATCAAATACTTGAAAGGGCATATCAGTCCCAAATTCCCCAATCAGGGGAGAATAATATTTTAAAAATCTATTCTCCTGCGGAATATCCCTGCATTCTCACGTATTCGTGACCGCGGTGGAAACCAATTTCCGTCCCTGATGCTTCCTGTTTGTCAGGAAAAGTCCAAACATTTCAGCGCCATTTCGCACCCGCATCATTTTAGAGAACAGTGTTCACTAAATTCTGGACAGATCATTCAATCCTCCTATATAAAGGTCTCAACACCAAATCGCATGATGGGATCGATTTATGATGTTTCGTTTTGCCGCTCTGTTCGCAGCCACTGCAATCGCAGCCATGCCTGCTGCTGCTTCCACGCTTTTCACCGCTGAACTTCAGACACCTGTTGAAGAAACAACCCGTATCGCAGCCTATGATGCGATCTGGATTTGCGAAGCCGACAAGTGCGAAGCCGTACTCAATCGCCGCACTGCAACGGTCCGCGTCTGTAAGCGTGTCGTGGAAGAACTTGGTCCGATCAACGCATTCGGCACAGATACCGACCCGCTGACGGAAGACGAAGTCACAGAATGTAACGCCTCACTGAATTAGTCCCTAAGAATTCAGTGCACTCCCCTGAGCCGCTCATTCGAGCGGCTCTTTTTTATGCCTGCCGCCACGCATCTTTTTGCAGCGCAAAAGAAATGGCGGGGTTCTGCAGCGAATTTACTGTTCGTGTTAAATAAACGGCGGCACATTTGCTGTACCTTCCCACGCAGGACATACGGGTGAGGAAGGAAATACCGACATGACACGTACAATCTGGCTCGTCTTGTGCGGTATACTTATAGCCGCCGCCAGCGGACTTACTTACGTGTCGCTTTCCGGCAATCGCTCCGAAGCGGAGCCTGTCCTTCAAAACATCCAACTACGCCCGCGCACGACTGAGGCGAGCACCTCCCCCATCCAACAATGCGTCAATCTTGGCGGCGCACTGGAAGCCGATAATGAGGGCGATTGGGGCTATGTCATCCGCGAGCGTGATCTGCACATGATCCGCGAACTTGGCTTTGATACTGTCCGCATTCCGGTGAAATGGTCCGCACATGCAAAATCCCGCGCACCATATGAGATCGACCAGCTCTTCTTTCGTCGTGTCGATACGGTCGCTGCGCAGGCACTTGCCGCCGGTTTGCAGGTCATCATTGATGTTCACCATTATGAAGACGTGAATGAGAACCCGGACCGGCACCTACCCCGCCTTTATGCCTTCTGGGAACAGATTGCTGAACGCTATGCCAGCTGGCCGGACGGGCTCTATTTCGAAGTCCTGAACGAGCCGCACACAAATCTGACCTTCCGCCGGATCGATCAGATGAACCGTGACATCCTCTCGATCATCCGTCAGACAAACCCAGACCGCTGGGTCATTCTGGGCGGCGGCCAATGGGGCAATCTGGAGGGACTGGTGCCAACCAACCCGCCTTACGACCCGCGTGCAATGGTAACTTTCCACTATTACAGCCCGTTTGAATTCACTCATCAGGGCGCGCCATGGGCCTATGAACCTATGCCGCTTGGCCGGACATGGGGCTCACAAGCTGAGCGCGAAGAAGTGATATCCCACTTCGCAGCTGCCGCAGAGTATGGCGAACGCATCGGAATGCCTGTGTTTCTGGGGGAGTTCGGGGTCTATGAAGAGGTGCCAGATGCCGACCGCGCCAATTGGACGCGCCATATTCGCCGCACTGCAGAACAGTTTGGAATCGGCTGGTGTTACTGGGATTGGGCGACATCTCTGGGCATGTACAGCCTTGAAAACGAACAGCTTCGCCCAGGAATGGGCGCAGCTCTTCTAGGCGACTAGCCCGTTCGCAACTGCAATATTACTTCTTGACGTGCCCTGGTTAAGCTCGCACAACTCCCGCCACATACTAAGTTTACGAGATGTAACGAGGAGGACACGACCATGAGCACTTCAGATCCGGTCGTAATTGTTGGCATGGCCCGCACCCCAATGGGTGGCCTTCTGGGCGAACTTTCCGGTTTCTCAGCAAACGAGCTTGGCGCTCTGGCAATCAAAGCGGCTGTAGAAGAAGCAGGCCTGAAAGGTGAAGACGTTCAGGAAGTCATTATGGGCAACTGCCTCCCGGGCGGTCAGGGTCAGGCGCCTGCACGCCAGGCCGCGATCAAGGCTGAGCTCGGCAAGCACCCTGAATCTACAACAATCAACAAGATGTGCGGCTCCGGCATGCAAGCTGCTGTCATGGGCGCGTCGTCTATTCTTTCCGGTCAGGCTGACATTGTTGTCGCTGGCGGCATGGAAAGCATGACAAACGCTCCGCACATGATCGATCTGCGCAAAGGTCACAAATACGGCGCAGCGGTCACACGCGACCACATGGCAACAGACGGCCTTGAAGATGCGTACGCGAACCAGCCAATGGGCAAGTTTGCTGACATGATCGCCGAAAAGTACCAGTTCACACGCGAAGCGCAGGACGAGTACGCTCTGGAAACACTCCGCCGCGCGCAGGAAGCGACTGAGCAGGGCCGCTTCAAACGTGAGATTACGCCGGTTGTCGTAAAAACCCGCAAAGGCGAAACGACAGTTGACCAGGACGAGCTGCCTAAGTCTGCTCGCCCGGACAAAATCCCGACACTTCGCCCTGCTTTCAACAAAGACGGCACCGTCACCGCAGCGAACGCGTCTGCAATCTCAGACGGCGCGGCTGCGCTCGTCCTGATGAAGCAGTCCGAAGCGGAAAAGCGCGGCCTCAAGCCAATCGCGAAAATCGTGTCTTCAGCGTCTCACTCTCACGAGCCTGAATACTTCACGACTGCGCCTGTTCCAGCGATGGAAAAAGCACTCACAAAAGCTGGCTGGTCAACAGACGACGTCGAGCTTTGGGAAGTGAACGAAGCCTTCGCGGTTGTTCCTATGATCGCCATGAAAGAGCTCGGCATCAGCCACGACAAGCTGAACGTGAATGGCGGCGCATGTGCCCTCGGTCACCCGATCGGCGCGTCTGGTGCACGTGTTCTCGTCACACTGATCTCTGCTCTCGAACAGCAGAACAAGACCAAAGGCGTTGCATCTCTCTGCATTGGTGGCGGCGAAGGCATCGCAATGTGTGTCGAGCGCGTATAAGCCTCACACGCATCTGAACTACGAAAACCTCCGGATAGGCTCCGGAGGTTTTTTTATGCCCTTCTCGCGCAAACGCCTTAAGCTGGCGCTCATTCCCGCTCTGGTGTAGTAAACTCGCATAATAAAAAGGGGAGACGGGAATAATGAAAGCAGGTCTGTTGGGGGCGCTGGTCCTCGTTTTCAGCTCAACTGCAGCCGCCCAGTCTATCAGCCTGACCGAAGGCGAATGGACGCACGCACGCGCAACAGCGGTCCGCGGCGATCCGGAAATTGAGGCACGTAAGATATGTGTCACCGGCGACACTGCGGCGGCCGACTATACAGCGCTGGCTGCCCGGTTTAGCGAGCCTCTATTCTGCGCGCCCGAAGACGTTACGGAAACAGAAACAGGCGCAAGCTTCACCATGAATTGCGGTCTTGGCTCCATGTATCATAGCGGCGAAGGCGAGATCAGTATCCAGTCAGCAGAGGCATTCACTGTAGAAGCTCGCGCGCGACTTAACATCCCGGGCTCTGCGCGGATCTACTCGACCATCACAGAAACGGCGACACGCACCGGAGACTGCTGATCTATGCCGCAGCCAACTCTCAGCGAACATTTCATGGAGCAGGCAGGCTGGTGCGCCGAGCTGGGCTCACCCTTCACCGCTGAACTGCTAAGAGCGTTCGCCACTAGCCTCGAAACGGGCGGCATTATCAAAACGCTGGTCGGTGACTGGGTCGGCAATCCCCGCGCAGATGCCCTGGGCTTGCGTCTTGCAGGCTCGCTTCACCACGCAGTGCTGTCCGGCGCCTCATCAGACCTGCAATCGGTCTATCCAGCTGGACACACCTATCCCGATTTCGAGGCCGTCTGGCCGGTTGTCGAAGCGTATCTGGCCGCAAACGCGAAGACAGTCACAGAGTTCATACAGTCACCGCCGCAAACGAATGAAACCCGCCGCGCTTTCATGCTTCTCACCGGCTTGAATGCGATATCCAAGCGGTTCGGAAAGCCCATCCATTTTCTGGAGCTTGGCGCGAGCGCAGGCCTCAACCAGAATTTTGATGCCTTTTATTATGATGCAGGCAGCTGGCAGTGGGGCGACGCGAGCTCACGCATGACAGTTACCACAAACTGGAATGGCCCTGCCCCGCACTTTGTTGAATCCATCGCTATTCGCGACCGCAAAGCCTGCGACCAGAACCCGTTAGACCTCTCCGATGCGACCACGCGGCTAAGATTAAAAAGCTATGTCTGGCCGGATCAACCAGAACGCCTTGCGCGTTTTGATGCTGCGGCAGACATCGCGGTCTCACGCGGAACGAAGGTCGAAAAGGCCGACGCGGCAGACTGGCTGGAGCGGGAATTGGCCACACGGCCAAGCGATGCCGTCACCGTCATCTTCCACTCGGTCTTCTTTCAGTATCCACCGCTGGAAACCCGCCAGAGCATGACGGACCTGATCGAAGCTGCAGGCGCCATTTCGACGGATGACGCCCCGCTGGTATGGCTACGCTATGAACCGGAGCTTCTCTGGAATCGCAATGCGCCTCCGCTAGCTCTTGGCATGACATGCGATCTGCGCTCATGGCCTGGTGAAGACCACCAGATCCTCGCCCGTTCAGACGGCCATGTAAGGAATGTCGAGGCGCTCTAGGCCTCTTCGTCTTTCTTCGCTTTTTCGCGTACCATGCGGACTTTGAGTTCTGAGTCGCCGGTGATGCGGATTTCGTCCTGACCAAGCGGCAGATCGATACCGTGCTCTTTGAACTTGTCCCACATGGTGAACATAACTTCAGAGCCGATATTGTTGATGCCGTTCTGCGGATCACGAATCCAGAAGCGCGCTTCCATCTCGACAGCGTCATCACCGAACTCCATCAACAGGCATTTCGGCGCGGGATCTTTAAGAACGCGAGGCTGGTCGGCGCAGGCATCAATGCAAAGCTGCGCGGCGAGACGAAGATCGCTCTCATACTCAACTAGGAAACGGCGCTTTACGCGCACCTTGTCGTCTGAATAGCTCCAGTTCACCACCTTGTTGGTGACGAGTTGTTCGTTCGGAATGAGGTGCTCCTTACCATCGCGGGTAATGACGGACGCATAGCGCAGCCCAAGCGACTTTACTTCGCCGTATGTCTCATCGACCTCGATCACATCGTGCGGCTTGATAGAGCGATCAGACAGCAGGATCACGCCGGAAATGAAGTTCGCCACGATTTGCTGCATGCCAAAGCCAAGGCCCACGCCCAGCGCGCCACCAAAGACAGCCAGACCGCCGAGCGGAATGCCAATGCTTGTCATCGTGAGAACTGCTGCCGCGATAAACAGACCAATCTGGATCGCATTGGACATCAGAATGCGGATGCTCGGTTCGACCTTTGGTAAAGTCTCAACGCGGGCTTTCAGACGCTTGGAGAGCCATTGCGCCGCGAAGATGAACAGCGCAGCCATGAACACAGCCCGCGCCACGAAGGACAGGTTGATAAAGCCGCCATCACCGAACGGCACGCCGAATTTATCGATCCAGATCAGAACATCATCCAGAACGCCCATAGCGTTGAGAACGGCCAGCCCCCAGGCAAACCACATAACAGGCTTGCGCATATCTTCTGGCAGGAACTGGGTGATCAGCTTGATGACCAGCCATGCCGTCGCAAGGCTCGCAGCAATGCGCACCAGCAAGTATGGTTGACCCAAGCCCTGAAGCGCGGTCTGCCCGATCCAGAGAAACGCAATCCAGATTGCAGGCCGCAGACCATGGTCCAGAATGAGTGGTGTAATCTGTTCGGCTTTCTCCCGCACTTGTTCGGGGAGTTTCGAAATACCCTTATCAATCAGTTTACGAACGCGCGGCGCAAAGATGCGGCCGAGCAATAGCGCCGCCACGATAACGCCCAGCTGCACAGATATGGCGATCAGGTTTTCGGGCGTCAGAACGTGCGCCTGCAACCAACTCCACGCGTCGCGCGTCACTTCTTCGGCGCGCATCATAAGTTCGCTATCGGCCAGTCCTTCTGATGGTACTGGAGCAGTCGCAGATGGCGACACATCAGGAGGCGTGACAGGATTAGCCATAGGAAAACAAACTCGAACCAATCAGGAAACTGAAACGCAAGGTGTATACATGAACGCGCGATTTGTCATGTCAGCAGAACGCGCCGCTTACACCTTTGCCTCAGGCGTCATCATCCTTTGATGCCTGAGCCTCGTCTTCTGGTTTGACGAACAAATCCATCTGGTTGGGATCAACCACGCGCTTGCGTGGTTTGGTACGGCCTTTGCGAAAGTAAAGATCATCTGTGTGATCCTTCTTCTTCGCATCACCGTCTTCCTGTTTGACCTGCTCGGGTTCCGGCTTTGGCGCAAGTTCCTCATCAGTCAGGATGCGCCAGTATTTAAGCGCGATAACCGGTTTGCCCTTTTCGGACTCATATACCTGAACTGCGCCGTGAGCCGCAGCCATCTGCACAGCTGATGACAGCTCCTCCACGCGCTCCGGCCCCGGACGGATCCATTCATTCTCGAACACGACAGCCCGACCTGCCGTCGCTTTGGCAGCCATAAGTGTACGCTCCATCCCCACAGGGTTCAGAAGCGCCTCCATGGCATTGGAAGCGATTGGGTAGGTAAGGCTCATAAGGTCTCGCTCGCGTCTTATGGCAGCTTACATCACGCGGCCGAACGGGTCACGACGCAGAATAACGTCTTCGCGTTCAGGTGATGTAGACACAAGTGCAGCAGGCGTACCGACCAGCTCTTCAAGACGACGGATGTATTTCACAGCTTCACCTGGAAGCTGGTCCCAGTCACGCGCGCCCTGAGTTGAGCCGGACCACCCCTTCATGGTTTCATAGATCGGCTCTACCGCAGCCTGTTCTGCAGCGGTTGCAGGCAGTCGGTCGAGAACCTTATCACCCAGCTTGTACGCTACGCAGATTTTGATCTCCTCAAAGCCGTCGAGAACGTCGAGCTTGGTGATTGCCAGACCATCAACACCAGACACTGCGCAAGCCTGACGAACCATAACGGCATCAAACCAGCCACAACGGCGCTTACGACCTGTATTCACACCAAATTCGTGACCGACACGACCAAGCGTTTCGCCGACTTCGTCAGTCAGCTCTGTCGGGAACGGACCGGACCCGACACGTGTCGTGTAGGCCTTAGCAAGACCGAGCACGTAGTTTACCGAACGCGGGCCAAGGCCGGAACCTGCAGCCGCCTGACCGGACACAACATTTGAAGATGTGACGAACGGATATGTGCCGTGGTCTACGTCAAGCATCACGCCTTGTGCGCCTTCGAAAAGAATTCGGCGACCGAGTTTGAAGGCCGCGTCGAGGCGCTGCCATGCCGGACCGGAATATTTCAGAACATCATCTGCAATTTCGAGAAGCTGGCGCTTGAGCTCGGCTGCGTCAGGTGGTGGCAGGTCGAGACCTTTGCGCAGAGGCGCGTGGTGCGCGATGAGACGCTCCAGCTTCATGTCTAGCGCTGCTTCATCAGCAAGGTCAGCAACGCGAATAGCGCGGCGGCCAACTTTATCCTCGTAAGCCGGGCCAATACCGCGTTTGGTCGTGCCGATTTGCGCGCCGCCAGCCTGCGCTTCGCGGGCCGCGTCGATGTCTTTGTGCCATGGCAGGATGAGGCAAGCATTGTCAGCCAGCAGCAGGTCATCAGGGCCCAGATGGACATCCTGCTCTTCCATGCTGGCGACTTCATTCAAGAGCTGCCAGGGGTCAACGACCACGCCATTGCCGATAACAGAGAGCTTACCGCCGCGAACAACGCCGGATGGCAGAAGGTTCAGCTTGAAGACCTTGCCATCGATGACGAGTGTGTGGCCGGCATTATGGCCGCCCTGAAATCGTACGATTACGTCAGCGCGGTGGCTGAGCCAGTCAACGATTTTACCTTTACCTTCGTCACCCCATTGGGCACCGACAACAACGACTCCGGTCATGAGTATCTCTCCGCTAGAACCGCGGGGAAAGGACAGTGTTTAGCGTCGAAAAGCAAGGGGTGGATTCGTCTATACGCGGATTTTTGTTAGCTTTCAGGAATGCCGGACCTGATAGAGCGAACACCGCGAAGCCGGTTCACGCCGTTTCGCATACCGCGAAGGAACGGATAGCCCCATTTCACAAAGCGCCGATTCCCCATCAGCTTCAGCGCGGGGTTCGGGCTGACGAGCGTGTTGATCGCCCAGACGGCATCGCCTTTGTAATAAATCTCGTCTCCCGCATCGACGATCATGCCTTCGTCAATCAGATATCCGAGTGTCTCATAATGGAGAATGAGGTCAGGACGCTCGCGCGCATCAATCAGCTCGACCTCGCCGACCGCTTTGCGCAAATTCGCAAACGTCACATAGGACTGGCAGAACGGACATTCGCCGTCATAGATAATGCGAAAGGTGCGAGGCTCGGCCATAGAACTAGTCTAATCGCGCGCATCACACCGGCAATGTGAGAGATCGTCACAGCGACGATCTGAAGGCATTCGATTTAGTCGAACGTGTAGGCGATACGAATACCGATATTGTCCATGCCCTGATTTCGGCCATCGCCGAGGATCTGGCCGTGCGAATAGTGCTCATACATAAGCTGCGCCGCCCAATCGTCATTGAAGTCGTATGTCAGCGCGAGCGATGTGCGGAACAGGTCATCAGAGCCCATGAAAACATGTTCCTGACCAAATGCTGTTGATTCAGGCGTGCCCTGCACAAATGGGTTCTCGTTATAGCCGTCATGGAAGAAGTAGCCGAGGCCTGGCTCGAATGAGAGGTTTTCAGTGATGCCGAAAGACCATTGCAGGCCGCCGCCATAGAAGCTGGTATTGCCCGCAGTGTTAGCTGTCACGCCGAGATACGGACGCGGATCAAATGCCCAGCTCAGGAAATCAGGGGATTTGAAAACGATCTCACCGGAAATGTCCGGACCGTCTTCCTTGTCCGCGTTATCACAGTCCAGAACGCAGATATTGTGCTGAAGAACGCCAAGGCGAACTTCTTCAACGACACCGGCATTTGCAGAGCTTACCATCAGCGCAGCAGCGCCAGCCAGAAGAGCGAGTTTCAGTTTCATGTGAGTCCCCAATAATCGGAATTGAACATGTTCTAGCGTATTTTTCCGAACCGCAAAATGAAACCTGCGAAAAATCAGAGATGTGCTCAGTTCGGCGCCAATCCTGACCGCAAACAAAAGCGGCTCCCGATTATGGGAGCCGCTTCAAAATTATATCTGCGACAGGATCAGACTTCCTGATTATACGCGCCAACTTCAGAGTGCTTACCGAGGCGCGGCTTTACTTCCTCGTGGAAGAGCGCCTTCATATCGTCTTTGGAGACCATGCTCTCCACCACGACCACCAGTTCAGGCTTATTGGAAGACGCACGAACCAGAACCCACGAACCATCTTCAAGTGTCACGCGCGCACCGTTTACAGTGTTTACGTCAACGACCTTACGGCCGAGAATTTCAGAGCCGAGAAGGCCTTTATATTCCTCAACCATTTCGTCGATCACGCCATACTTCACCTCATCGCCGCAATGCGGAGACATGGTCATAGAGGTATAGGCCTCGCCAAGCTCGTCATGAAGTTCGGAAAGCGTCTTGCCCGGATTGCGATCGAGCATCTGGAGAACTGCCGCCGCAGCGACAAGACCATCATCATAGCCAAGGCCGATTGGTGGACGGAAGAAGAAGTGGCCTGACTTTTCAAAGCCTGCCAGCGCCTCAAGGTCGTTTGTACGGCGCTTGATGTAGGAGTGGCCGGTTTTGTAATAATCAACTTCAGAGCCATTCTCTTTCAGAACCGGATCAGTTTTGTAGAGGCCGGTTGATTTCACATCGACGACAAATTTCGCACCCGGATACTCACGCGACAGGTCGCGCGCCAGCATCAGGCCGATCTTGTCTGCGAAAATCTCGTTCCCGTTATTGTCGACAACGCCGCAGCGGTCGCCATCACCGTCAAACCCGAGTGCAAGATCAGCATTGTGCTCTTTGAGCGCGTCCGCCATCGCGTGAAGCATTTTCTCGTCTTCAGGGTTGGCGTTGTATTTCGGGAAGGTCCAGTCGAGATCGCAATCGAGCTCGACAACCTCAACGCCCATAGCGCGCAAAGCTTCCGGCGCGAATGCACCGGCCGTACCGTTGCCGCACGCTGCGATGACTTTCAGTGGACGCTTAATCTGAACGTCTTTGGTGACATTCTTCAAATACACGTCCTTCATGTTCTCTACACGAGAGATAGAGCCACCGGAACGCATCACCGGCGTACCGTTCAGAACGATCTCTTTCAGGCGGGACATTTCGTCAGGGCCAAATGTAAGTGGCTTGTCATAGCCCATTTTCACACCGCACCAGCCATTTTCGTTATGGCTCGCCGTGACCATCGCGCAGCAGGCCGCATCGAGCGCAAACTGCGCAAAATAGGTCATCGGAGAAAGTGCCAGACCGATATCCAGAACCTGACAACCAGCCTGCGAGAGGCCTGTTATCAGCGCGTATTTGATAGACTGGGAGTAATGGCGGAAATCATGACCGACCACGACTTTCGGCGCGACCCATTTCTCATGGAAAACCGTGCCCATACCCTGCCCCAGCGCCTGAACGCCAAGCAGGTTCAACTCGGACGGCTTGTCATGGCCAGGAACGCCGAACCACCAGCGCGCATCATACTCGCGAAAGCCTGTCGGCTTTACCAGCGGCTGGGTTTCAAACTCGGCAGTATTTGGAGCAATGTCAGCTCGTGGGGTCGGAAGCACTTTACTTCTCCTCAGTGATCGATCGGCCCTGCGACAGGTATTAGTCAGGCAGGCGCTCGAAACGGACGGAACGGATTTCCACGCCGCGTGTGCCTTCCGGCACGATCGGACGAATGGACAGGTAGTCAATCGCCTGCTCTGTGCCTTCACGCGGAGGCACATTCCAGACGAAGCTGTAAGGGCGATACTCAGGCGTCAGATTGAATAACTGCCAGCCGGAATTGCCTTCCTGACCCGCGCTGTAATTCATCTCGAAAGCCAATGCGCCTCGCGGCTGTGTCGGCTTCGCCTCAACAGTCACGCGGACGCGGCGTCCGGCAAACTGCTGCTCAAGGTCAGCCGCGAGACGAAAATGCGGATTGCGTTCCGGGCGGTCACCTAACATGCCCGCACCAGCCGTAACGATCAGTGATGAAATCTCTTCTCCGGTCATAACGCGGTCAATGTCAGACTGGCCTGCCGCAATCATGCGACACAGGTCATCACCCTCCACTTCCACGTTCTGATAATTGGTGCCCGCCCCACTGACTGACCCGCAGGCCAGTCGGTCACGGCCAGGCAGTGCCGCGCCAGCAATTATTGCCAGTGCTGCCAACAGGGCGACCGGATAAAAAAACAAATCACTCATACAATAGTTCGTCCCCTGAACCTTGACTGCGTTTTCCCGCTTCGGGGCATTATATGCAAGACTCAATCGCATAGAATCTATTTTGTTAAGCGCGTTTGAACGTTTTTGTGCCGATAGTGCCTGATGGACACGGGAAAGACGCACGACCTTGACGTAGAAACACTGCGCGCGGCTAACATTAGCCCGGACACCCTTCTTGCGACTGATTTTCTTAATCATTACAATGAAGTGGCAATGCTCGTAGATTTCCTCGGTTCCGATGACGAAATCTCCGAAGAGGTTCTAGGCTGGAAACCGGAGAATTATGTCGACCATTTCCGGCACTCAGGCTTCCGCGATAAAGAGCTCGCGATCGAGGCTTATTGTCAGGCAGATTCAGGCATTATCAGCCGCTTTGAAAAGGCCTGCCGCTCTCTTGATGCGAAGATCATCGACATCCAGCAAGCCGTCATGAAAAGCGACTTCGACACGGCCACCGAAATCGGCAAAACCCTGTTCGATCATATTGGCCAGATCAATGGCATCATCATTGGCGATGCACCAGGCACACCGGATGATGAACCTGACCACGATCATGGCATTTCACAGAGCGATATCGACTCTCTCTTCAGCTAACCGCGCAATACCGCGATTTTCCTTGCTCTGAAGGCTCGACCATGCCGCCATCTGGCGCTATGGGCAGTCGCAAGTTTTTAAAGCGAGGGACAAATGGCTGTACTGGCATTGATGCGTCACGGACAGAGTGAGTGGAATCTTAAGAACCGTTTCACCGGCTGGTGGGATGTTGCGCTCACTGAAAAAGGCGAAGCCGAAGCAAATCGCGCTGGCGAACTGCTGCTGGAAGCAGGCGTTGACTTCCGTCAGTGCTACACAAGCGTTCAGACCCGTGCGATCCGCACGCTCTGGCTTGCGCTCCAGTCTATGGACCGTTGCTGGCTGCCAGTCACAAAAGACTACCGCCTGAACGAGCGCCATTATGGCGGGCTGACAGGTCTCGATAAAGCCGAGACAGCCGAGAAGCACGGCGACGAGCAGGTCAAAATCTGGCGTCGTTCGTATGACGTTCCGCCGCCACCGCTTGAAGCCGGTTCCGAGTTCGATCTGTCTAAAGACCCGCGCTATAAAGGCATTGAGGTTCCTGCAACAGAAAGCCTGAAGCTCACGCTCGACCGCGTTCTGCCCTACTGGGAGAAAACGATCGCACCGAAGCTGACAGATGGCACGCACACAATCATCTCAGCGCACGGCAACTCTCTGCGCGCGATTGTGAAGCACATTTTCAAGGTCAGCGAAGACGACATTATCGGCGTCGAAATCCCGACAGGTAACCCGCTCCTCATCGAGCTGGACTTCGACCTTACGCCGGTATCTGCACGCTATCTCGACGCAGATCGCGCAAAAGACCTGCCGCCAATCCCGGCATGAGCCGTCGTAAAGACAAACGTATGATGGCCCGGGCGCTTGAACTCGCCCGCCTGAATCATGGCCTGACCGGCGACAATCCGTCGGTTGGCTGTGTGATTACAGACGCGATGGGCCGTATTGTCGGCGCTGGCGTCACTGCTGAGGGCGGACGCCCGCACGCAGAACAGATTGCTCTGGATGATGCAGGCGAACTCGCTAAAGGCGGCACAGCCTATGTCACGCTGGAGCCATGCCGCGAACGCTCTACTGGCGAAGATGCATGTTCACGCCGCCTGATCGATGCCAGCATTACCCGCGTTGTCTGCGCGATTTCAGACATTCACCCAAAGGGCGCTGGCGGCTTTGGCGTTCTACGCGACGCTGGGATAGACGTGATGGTCGGCCTCAAGCGCGACGATGCAGAACCGCTTTATGAAGCCTTCTTTGCCTCTCACAGCTAGGTGCGCTTGTGGCCAAGCGGCCACATAGCGTCCTTTTGGGCACATTGGCGCTTGAACCAAACACGAACCCCGCGTAAGCCTTCCGCTTCCAGACGGAGAGCACACTATGGGCGCCAAATACCGCCTTTTCGGATCAGAAACCTCACCCTACTCCACAAAAGTTCGCAGCTATCTGCGATACAAGAAGCTTCCATTCGAATGGGTAGCGAAAGGATTTGGGACAGAAGAGGAATTCCAGTCGCTGGCAAAAAGCCAGGCGCTGCCTATGCTCGTCTCTCCAAAAGGCGGCGTCGCACACGACTCCAGCCTGATCCTCTCCGGCCTTGAAGGCAAGGTCTACAAGCCATCTGCGCGCCCGAACGATCCGGCCTGCCGCGTGCTTGCACTCCTGCTTGAAGAATATGCCGACGAATGGCTGAACAAAGCCATGTTCCACTATCGCTGGGGCACGGCGAAAGCTGCCAAAGCTGCCGCGACGCGTCAGGCTGATGCTGTCTTCGAAGGTTATGAAGTCGAAAACCGTGCCGACATCGAAAAATCCATCGCGAAAAGCATGTCAGGGCGCCTGAAACTTATCGGCTCAACCAAGAAGACCACGCCGGTCATCGAAGCGTCTTTCGCGCGCTTCCTGAAGCTGCTCAATGCGCATCTGGAAAAGCATCTATTCCTGTTCGGTGGCCATCCAAGCCTCGCAGACTTTGCGATTGCCGGTCAGCTCATCCAGCTGCTGAAGGATGACACATCCGGCGCCATGATCCGCGACAGCGCCCCGTTCGTGACAGCATGGTGCGAGTTCATGGAAGACCCGCGTCAGGGCGCGGTGTTTGAAGATTTGTCCGCCGTTGGCGACACCCTTCTTCCACTGATCCGCGACGAAGTCGTTCCAACGCTCATCGCATGGGCTGAGGCGAATGCCGAAGCGATCGCGAAGAAGCGCAAGACCGTAACGGTCGGCATGGATATTGGCGAATTCAAGCAAGGCATTCAGGGACACACCGCGACATCATACGCGGCACTGAAGTCTATTTTCGCAGAGACACCAGCGACACCTGAGCTGGAAGCTTTCCTGAAAGACGCTGGCCTCGCGGAAACCCTGCCGCTGGGCGAGCCTGCACCTGAAAAGCAGGAAGAGCCTGCAGAAGAAACCCAATCCGAAGACGCGCCGCAAAAACCTAAGCGTCGCCGTCGTCGCCGCGGTGGATCAAAATCTTCCGATACGCCTGAAGCGACAGAATCGACAGAAGAGACAGCGTCGGCAGAAGAAACTTCCTCTGATGATGCTCCAACAGCTGAACCAGAAGCAGCCGCAGAAGCGTCAGCGACGGAAGAAACACCTGCAGTGGTTCCTGATGCGCCGGATGCAGAGGCAGAGCCCGCAGAGGAACCTGCGGCGGAAGCTGAAAGCTCTACTGAAGACGAGCCTTCGGAAACAAAAGACCAATAAAAGAAAAACGGCGCATCCAACGATGCGCCGTTTCTTACTCTGGGGAAGAGGTTCGTCGTCTAAGCGGTATTACGCGACGTTTTTACCGCCTTCGATCACTTTCGGGCTTGTGCCACCAATCGCGATCTTGCGTGGCTTCATCGCTTCCGGCAGCTGGCGCTCCAGCTCCACGCGGAGCATGCCATTCTGCAGTTCAGCGCCTTTCACGACAACGTGATCAGCAAGCTGGAAGCGGCGGATGAAGCTGCGCTCGGCAATGCCGCGGTGCAGGAATTCACGCTTCTCACCGTCTTCAGTTGCCTGAGTTTTACCAGACACGGTAAGCAGGCCTTCCTTGGTCTCGATTTCGAGGTTTTCCTCGGCAAAACCGGCAACCGCAAGCTCGATGACGAAGGCGTTATCGCCCGTCTTTTCGATATTGTAAGGAGGGTACCCCTGAGAATTGTCCAGACGGGACGCTGCGTCGATCATATTAGCTACGCGGTCAAAACCGACCATGGAACGGTAAATCGGGGTGAGATCAATCGTTTGCATAAGACTGTCCTTTCATAAGCAACAAGCTTGCAGGTGCCCCTGCTTTTAGTTTTCACCGAATGCCCGAAACCGGCGCATCCGAGGTCAAGACCCGACTTCGGCGCCTCGACAATAGTCATATGGGATGCCATTTTCCCCGCGCAAGGGTTTGTGATTTGCACCACCTTAGGAGGAATAAAATGAAGTCTTTACTGCTTGGAACAAGCATTCTGTCACTGGCACTTTTTACCGCTGCATGTGGTGGGGAAACACCTGACACAGAACACGCAGCGACACCGCCTGCCGCAGAAACAGCAGCGCCGGCAGCCGAGACAGAAACCTCATCCGCAACTGTGACACTCGAACAAGCCGCAACCGGCACATGGCGCTCTGAAAGCAATATTGCTCGTAACGAATTCCGCCATCCTGTTGAAACGCTGGAATTCTTCGGTCTTGAACCAACTGACACCGTGATTGAAGTCTGGCCGGGCGGCGGCTGGTACACCGAGGTGATTGCGCCTTTCCTGAAAGGTCAGGGCACATATGTGGCCGCTGGTCCTGATCCGGCAACAAGCGACTACGCTCAGCGTGCTTACGATAATTTCTCTGCTCGTTTCATGGAAGACGCTGAAACTTTCGGCGATGTAGAATTCGTCGCCCTCAGCCGTGACACTGGCCCGCTCATGGCAGATGGCGAATGCGCGGATGTGGTCCTGACCTTCCGCAACATCCATAACTGGATGTCTGGTCAGTACGCCGACAAGATGTTCTCCGACATGTTCGACGCGCTTTGCCCGGGCGGCACGCTTGGCGTCGTCGAGCACCGTCTGAACAGCGCGGACACGCAGGCACCTGGCGCGCCTTCAGGCTATGTCCATGAAGACTATGCCCGCCAGCTCGCTGAAGATGCCGGCTTCATTTTCGAAGAAGCATCCGAAATCAACGCCAACCCACTGGATACAAAAGACCATCCGGGCGGTGTGTGGAACCTGCCGCCGAACCTTCGCTCTACCGGTGCGGACCGCGAAGAGATCGAAAACTATGACGCGTCCGTCTTTGAAGCGATTGGCGAAAGCGATCGCATGACACTTCGTTTCCGCAAACCTACTGCTGAGGACATCGCAGCAGCTGAAGCGGCAGCGGCAGAAGAAGAAACCGAAGAATAAGCCTCACGGCTCACTTCAAACAGAAAGCCCGGCTTCGCGCCGGGCTTTTTTTATGACTGCGTTATCAGGCGCACATAGAGATCTCCACGACCGCCGCCCTTTAAGTGAGGCATACCACGCCCTTCCAGACGCATTGATTTGCCCTCTTCCACGCCCTTGGGAATGTTCAGCTTGATCTTGGCTCCGGAAACGTCGTGAACCATCAGCTTACCTCCCTTTTTCAGAACGGACGGCTTTGCAATGGCATTGCAATACACGTCAGCGCCGCGGGATTCAAAGTATGGGTGCGATTTCAGATGGACCTGAATATAAAGATCGCCCGTCTGCGCAGACACGATACTTCCGTTTTCCAGGAGACGTGCCGGTATCGCACCGCCCTCGCCGGCGAGCCGGATTCGAGTGCCTGTCGTCGCCCCCGCAGGAATTTTTACACGCAGATGACGTATCTCCGGCGCAGAGGTGCCGATACCCGAGCACGTGGCGCATTTGTTAACAATAGTTTTGCCTGACCCCTGACAATTCGTGCAGGTTCTCTCCAGCTGAAACATGCCCTGCCTTGCAGTCACTTTTCCCGTTCCGCTGCACGCAGAGCAATCCGGTCCCGTCCCCAGAATACCCTGTCCGGAACAGGCAGAACAAAGTCGTGTTCGCGAGACTTCAAGCTCTTTCTCCACGCCGGAAAACGCCTCTTCGAGCGTAATCTCCGCGACTGTATGGATATCGGCGGTTTCTGCGGTTGCCGTACCGCCTCCCTTGCCTCCGTCGCCGAACAATTCATTAAAGACTTTGAAGACGTCGTTCTCACCTTTTGGCTGCTCACCCTCGGATTTTCCAGCGTCGGCGCCCACGTTCTCAATGGGCGTATCACCTGGCGCGGCCGCACTATGGGAAAACTGGCTGAAGCGCAGTGCGCCAAAATCCCGCCAGGTATCTTCATAGGCTTTCAGCTTGTCATAATCCATTTGCGGACGCTTGCCCGTAAGGCGTGCCAGCTCCTCAATAAAACCGTCGAGCAATGCGCTACGCCCAGAGCCGTCCCAGTCTGACAGATCGTGGGTATTCAGCCCGGCAAAACCGAGCGGAAGTTCTGCCCTCTCCATCATGACCGGGACAAGCCGACCTGCATCTTTCGCCAGACGCGCCTGCTCAATTACCCACTGGCTGGATACAGACTGACCGCACCATAAAACAGGCACAGCCTTCGCCGCCCCGATACGCTCTTCGAGATGCCGGTTAAAGCCGTCTGCAGGTATATCCTGATAATCAAAAGCGACGTCATAGCCATAGCCCGCCAGCACGCTTGCCAGATGCCGCGCGGCAGGCCTGCGCTGGGATTTGTAGCAGATCAGAATATCCAAAAGCGTTCTCCCTTGGCCCGACTTTAATTCGATTTACCCAAGGCTCAAGGGAGGAGACAGCCACGTTATGGCCGATACCCTTTCGGCTTATAGCCCGGCTCGATCATACGGTCGGCGTGATGGACAAAATCCACAAGCAGCAGGCGCGTGTCGCGCGGGTCGATAATATCTTCGGCAAGGAAAGCTTCAGCTGTCCGGAAAGGCGAACGCATCGCCTCGAACTTGGCGTAAAGCGCTTCAAGGAAGGCATCCTTGTCTTCGGCTTCTGACAGTTCTTTTCGGTAAGCTGCTTCAATACCGCCAGCCATAGGCAAAGAGCCCCAGTCACCTGATGGCCATGCATAACGCCATTTCGTGCGCGTCGGGTTCATCATGGCAGAGCCTGCGAGGCCGAAGGCTTTGCGGATAACCACAGCACACACAGGCACTTTTGCCTGATACATGGCAGACATCGCCCGCACGCCTTTACGCGTGACGCCATTGGTTTCTTGCTTCACACCGACGGCGAAGCCTGCGCAGTCGACAAAGTGAATGATCGGCAGGTGGAAGGTGTCACAGAGGTCGACATGACGGGTGACCTTATCGCACGTGTCTGGCGTCCATGCCCCATCGAGAAAGAACGGGTCGCCTGCGAGAATACCAACAGGGAAACCGTCAATACGGGCAAAGCCGGTGACAATCCCCTTGCCCCAATAGCGGCCAATCTCGAAGAAGCTGCCCTGATCGACCGCTGCATTGATGATCTTGCGCGGCATGTACGGCGTTTTGCCGTCCGTCGGAACAATATCAATCAGGCTTTCTTCTCGTCGGTTCGGATCATCCATTGGCGTGGTGCGCGCAGGGCGTTCATGAACGGACATTGGCAGGTAAGAGAGGAACTGGCGCGTCTTTTCAAAGGCTTCCGCTTCGGTCTCCACGGCCTCGTCCACCGTGCCGTTTTTGGCCTGAATATTCCAGCCGCCAAGCTCTTCTTTGGTTACGTCTTCACCAATGGCACGCGCGACAGGTGGCCCCGCCACGAAGACCTGAGACAGCTCTTTCACCATAACAGAATAATGGCTCGCACCCACGCGCCCGGCCCCAAGGCCTGCACACGGACCAAGCGCCAGAGACACCACCGGAATCTCTGCCAGATTTTCGACGGCGTATTCCCAACCCGGTGTTTCCGGAATGTAGGTGCGCGGGTCCTTATCCAGCATTTTGATAGAGCCGCCACCGCCCGTTCCGTCCACCAGACGGATGAGCGGCATGCGGTATTCGCCCGCCATTTTCTCAGCGATCAGCATCTTCCCACGAATGGAGGCATCCGCTGCGCCGCCGCGCACGGTAAAATCATCGCCCAGAATGACGACCGGCTTGCCACCAACCTTGCCCCGGCCCACGACCATATTTGCAGGCAGAAACTCTTTCAGTTGGTGGTTCTCATCATATTCGGCGCGCCCGGCAATCTTACCGATTTCCTGAAAGCTGCCGGGATCAGCCAGAAACGCCACACGCTCGCGCACTGTCAGCTTGCCGCGACCACGCTGACGAGAGACCGGCTCTTCGCCGCCCATCTTCTCGGCGAGACGCTCGCGCTGACGTAATTCTTCGATGTGCGGCTTCCAGCTCATCCGATTTCCCCTGACTGACTTGCTTATATTGTTTGTCTCAAGTTCTAATCAGGGAATGCCTAACGGTATAGCCTGCCCCTTACGTCAACCGGACATTGCCATGACCAGACCTATCACCTTCGTTCCAGGAACCATGTGCGACGAGCGTGTGTGGCATCCCGTCTGGGCCCAGCTTCAGGGTAATCTCATCTGCAATTATCTGCCAATTCACACAGCACGCTCTGCCACAGAGTTTCGTCAGCACTTTCACAATACCGCTGATGCGGAAGGCCCGCTTAATCTGGTCGCGTTCTCAATGGGCGGGTATCTGGCGATGGAGTTTGCCATCGGCCACCCCGATAAGGTCGCCTCGCTCGTCACGATCTGTTCGTCAGCCTTCGGTCTGCATGATGAGGAAAAAAAGCAGCGTCAGTCTGCGCTCGAATACCTCAAAACGCATATTTATAAGGGCATTGTGGATGCGCGCCTGAACCAGATGCTTCACCCCGACCACCGCTCCGGCAATGCTATCAAACAGATCATGCGCGACATGGACCATGACCTCGGCGTCGAAACGCTCATCACCCAGCTTTCAGAAACCACAGAGCGGATTGATCTCTCCGGCCAGCTTAACCGCATCACCTGCCCCACGTTGATGATCGCTGGCGATACCGATCCGTTCCTGACAGAGCTTCAACTCGCCATCATGACCAGTGAAATTCCAAACGCCAAAAGCGCCATCGCGCCGGATTGTGGACATATGGTGCCACTGGAACGCCCACTATGGCTCGCGGGCGTGCTCTCAGAATTTTATGGCGTGAGCTGAAAGCTTCCCCATATGCGACGACGAGCCCTGCTGACAATTTAGTCAGCTGCCTTGCCATCTGGCGAAGCCGGGGCCATACAAAACAAGAAACCTTGAGGGAGACTCATATGGATCTGGCTGCACTTACGGCTAAAGCAAACGAAGCACTTCAGAGCGGCGCTTTCGACAAAATCGTCAAGTTTGATTTCGGCGATATGGGCAAACTGCTTCTGAACGGCAAAGAAAACGTCGCGACCAATGAAGACGGCGACGCTGATGCCACTGTGAAAGTTGACTGGGAAGACTTCCAGAAGCTTCTCGCAGGTAATCTCGATCCAACTATGGCCTTCATGCAGGGCAAGCTCAAAGTTATGGGCGATATGTCTGTCGCTATGCAGCTTCAGAGCCTGTTCTCACAGCTGAAATAACAGGGCCTTATGAGCTCTTCCGGCTTCGTCGAGATTGAAGGCAACCCGCCGCCCGAAGGCGCGCGCGTCCGCTGGCTCGATGGTGCCGAGGGGCGTCGGCTCCGAATGTGCGTTGCGCCTGCGGTCAATCCTTCTGCACCACGGGGCACGGTTATCGTCTGCCCCGGGCGCACCGAATTTATCGAAAAATATTTCGAAACGGCCCGTGAACTTCAGGAGATGGGGTTCGCGATCCTCATTCTGGACTGGCCGGGTCAGGGCCTGTCATCACGGCTTTTGCCGGATGCACGCAAGGGTCATATCGACCGCTTCTCAACCTTCATGAATGCGCTGCAAAAAGCGCTGGATGAAATGCAGGACGAGCTGCCCCGCCCGCTCGTGTCGCTGGCTCATTCTATGGGCGGCGCCATCGCGCTTGCAGCGATTACGAAAAAACTCATCGAAGTCGACGCGGCCGCTTTTTCTGCGCCTATGTGGGGCCTGAAAAGCCGGTTTATGGGCATGAAATATCTTGCCTGGTCGATGAAGACGCTTGGTCAGGGTAACAAGTTCGCCATGAAGCCGGGCCCGCGCGGCTCGTTCGAAGAGAACATTGTGACCCACGATCGCGGACGCTGGGACACTCAGGAAGCGCTCATTGAAGCCAGCCCTGATCTTGAGCTCGGCCCGATCACATGGAGCTGGCTTGGTGCGTCTCTCGATGTCATTGATGCCTTTGCCAAGCCAACGGCGCTGGCATATGTAAACTGCCCCGTGCTCATAGCTACTGCAGGTGAGGAAGAGCTGGTCGACAATGACAGCCATCATCGCATCTCGCGTCACCTCACGAATGTCGAGCGCATCTATCTGCCGAATGCCCGTCACGAAATTCTGATGGAAACAGATGATATTCGCGACCAGTTCTGGGCCGCATTTAAACGCCTGCTCGACCGGGCGAGTATTTAGTTTTTCTTATCGAATAACAATTTGCAGAGAGTAGGCTATTTTCACCTTTAAAGTGAACGTGTTTACTGATATGTCTACGCTATACAGCATATAGCGGAGGATTTTATGCTCAAGAAACTGCTTATTTCATCAGCTCTGGTTGCAGCTATGGCAGCGCCAGCCATCGCTGAAACAACACTTGAAAATGTTATCTCGAACGGCGTCGTCGTATCCGTTCAGGGATATGACATCCCGGTCAACTACCATGAAGATGGTACTTACGCGGCGGTAGCAATGGGTTCTGAAATCCCGGGCACATGGCGTATTGAAGGCACATCACTGTGCACAGAATCCTCTATGCAGCCAGGTGAAAACTGCACGGAATATCCTGAAGGCAAAGGCCCGGGCGACAGCTTTACGGTTGCAGGCGCCATGGGACCGACAACGATCACGATCAACGAATAAACTCTGCTCAGGGGTTTTTTGCACTGACCCGGGCTTAAATGCCCGGGTCTTTTTTTGCGCGCTTCTGGGAAAGCCAGACACCGAACAGAATCAGCGCATAGGCCGCAACACTGCGGACAGACTGCATTTCTCCAAACATGAGAAACGCAATCAACGCTGTAACGACGGGAATGGTGTAGCCGGTCAGAGAAATGAACGTCGCGCTCGTGCGGGCGACCAGCCGCATGTAGAGAAACGAGGCCGCGGCTGTCGGTGCGAGCGCTAAAATCGCAATCCCAGCATAAGCGGAAGGCGACGGATCAAGCGCATCGAAATCCACGCCCACCAGCGTCGGCAGGCTCAACAAAGCCGCCAGCGTCACAAAAGCAGCAGACATCATGATGGGCGACATTGGCGGCGCCGCACGTGCTGTAATCGTGGTGATGGCGTAAAACATGGTTGCCATCAGGCATAAGGCTTGCGCGCCGACGCTCGCAGAACCGAAGGACGAAATCGCGTCCGGCCCGAAAAGTAGTGCAACGCCGCTAAAGCCGACAATCAAACCGAGGACAACGCCACGCGTCAGGCGTTCTGCAGTAAAGAAGAAATGCGCAAGGCCAGCCACAAACAGAGGCGCGGCAGCGACATAGAGCGCGGCGAGGCTGGAATCGACAGTTCGCTGGGCAAAGGTGATCGCCAGAAACGGTGCGGTCATCCCGATAAAGCCAAGCACAAATAGCGTGCCCCAGCGCCGCCAATCGGTCAGCGGCGGGAAGCGTTCCTTCTTCCAGATGGCGATGCCCATGAGAATGGCTGCGCCAATACAAAGGCGCGCCGCCGTCACCATCTGTGGCGGAAAGCCATGCGCCGGATCGCTCATATTCACCGCAAGCCGATTACCCGGATAGGCCAGTGCCCAGAGGACCGTCAGAACGGCAAACAAAGTCCAGTCTAGAGAATTACGATGCCCGGGCGTGCTCATCTGTGCCGGTCAGCATGACGGATAGCCGTCATGAACCGCTCAAGCTTTTCAGGGTCGAGGTGCCCACCCGTGCGGACGCCGGAGCAGATATCCACGCCATAAGGACGAACCTTCGCGATCGCCTCGCCGACATTCTCAGCGTTCAGGCCACCCGCCAGAAAGACAGGCTTGGAGCTTGCTTCAGCAATCTTGCGCGAGAGCGCCCAGTCATGTGTGCGCCCAGTTCCGCCCAACTCCGGCGTGTCAGCATTCGGACGACCGGAATCGAGAAGAAACGCATGCACGTGCGGCTCGTATTTCGTAACAAGATCCAGCGCGCCCTCATCTTCCACATGGATGACCTGTACACGGCGCGTCGAAAGCAGAACGCGGTCGAGGCTCATCGTTTCGGCAAGTGTCATGTGCTGGACGAGTTGGACCGTTGAGACACCCGTGCGCAGAAGATGTTCTGCAACGCCGGTCGCGGCCGTTTCAGACGTCAGCATGAAACAGCTGACACCCGGTGGCACATCGCGGGCAATGTCACGGATTTTCGTATCCGTCAGCTGGCCGGGGCCGGACGGCATTTTGCCAACAAGACCGATCGCGTCGGCGCCAGCCTTCACGGCGAGCTGCGCCTCGTCAGCCGAAGATATGCAGCAGATTTTGACCCGCGTTCGCGTCAACAGAGTTTACTCCGGCGCAAAATCAAACAGGGTTTCACCGCGATACTGAGCCCAGCCAATATCGCCGGCCTTTGTCGCTTTGGCTTTCTCGCTCTTAGGCTCAAGTCGTACGCGGCGACCGTCCACCAGTTCGAGAAACACAAAGTCACCGGCCTCATCGCTCGCAGCATCGAACTGGCGCTCACGCACCAGAGCGGCGACCCACGCGCCAGCAGGCTTGCTGCTGCCCTCTTTGTGCTGGCGGTAAAGATAAGCGCCCAGCGCGGACAGGCAGTAAATGAGCGCGCACGCCGTCAGGCCCATACCACCCATGAAGAGAAGGTCACCGACGAACGTTGTGCCTGCCATGACCTTCACGATGATCAGATAAAGCACAGCGACCGCAACAAAGCCGCCAGCCCAATAGAGCGTACGCTGGTTGATAGCCGGAACCCTGACTTCGGCCTTCTCCTGTTTCGGCGGAGATGTGCGCCGCGCAAAGGCTTCAAGTCGATCCAAATCGCTGTTGCTCATAGTGTCCCGGTTCCTGAAATGATTCGCAGCGCTGCTGTTCACGGCAAAGCTAGTCGATACTCTGCCACGCGCAAAGTCTGCTTACCCTATTTACCGGCAAATGCCTCAAAAGCGAGGCAGAATTGTGAAATTCGGCCTCACGGCGATGCGACGAAATTGTCATGAAAAACCACGTGCATTGTTAACGCAGGTATGAGATACGGGCTGCGGGCCAGGCATCCCCAACGATGCCCAGCCTATCTGTAAGGATAGGAGTACAAACAGATGACGACAGTCGCTAAACCAGCGGTGCGCCCGGCGTGCCCATATTTTTCTTCAGGTCCTACGGCGAAACGCCCGGGCTTTTCTCTCTCACAACTCGAAGACGCAGCGCTTGGCCGCTCTCACCGCTCCAAGATTGGCAAGGCCAAGCTTAAAGAAGCGATTGATCTGACGCGCGAAGCGCTTGGCGTGCCTGATGACTACCTCATCGGCATCGTGCCTGCGTCTGACACTGGCGCTGTCGAAATGGCTATGTGGTCCATGCTGGGCGAGCGCCCTGTGGATGTGTTCGCATGGGAAAGCTTCGGCGAAGACTGGGTGAAAGACACACTCGACCAGCTCAAAGACGTCGACGCGACTGCGCATGTGGCAAAAGAATACGGCACTCTGCCTGACTTCTCTAAAGCCCGCGATGATGCCGACATCATTTTCACATGGAACGGCACAACATCCGGCACCAAAGTTCCAAACGCTGACTGGATCGTCAAAAATCCTGAGCGCGTTGTCATCAACGATGCGACGTCTGCTGCATTCGCGCAGGACATTGACTGGGAAAAAGTCGATGTAACAACATTCAGCTGGCAGAAAATCCTTGGCGGCGAAGCTGCACACGGCATGCTGGTGCTGTCACCGGCAGCTGTTGCACGCCTTGAGCGCTACACGCCAAATCGTCCTCTGCCGAAAATCTTCCGCATGGTGAAAAAAGGCAAAGTCGACCTCGGCATTTTCGAAGGCGCGACCATCAACACGCCGTCCATGCTCTGCGTTGAAGACTATATCCAGTCTCTCAAATGGGCTCTGGAACTCGGCGGCTGGAAAGCTTTGAAAGCACGCTCAGACGAGAGCCTCTCAATCCTTGAGGACTTCGTTGCAGAGAATGACTGGATCGACTTCCTCTGTCAGGACAAGGCGACACGCTCCAACACAGGCGTGACGCTGAAAATCACAGACGACCGTTTTGCGCCCCTGTCTGCTGATGATCAGGCTGCCTTCATGAAGAAGATGACCGGTCTTCTGGAAAAAGAAGGCGTGGCTTTCGACGCAAACGGCTATCGCGCAGCGCCTCCGGGCCTTCGCATCTGGTGCGGCGCAACGGTTGAACCTTCCGACGTGAAGGCCCTCACACCGTGGCTCACATGGGCGTTTGAAGAAACCATCAACGCTTAAGAGATGACGGAGACCTCCTCCAGCATCTGTGCCTGGGGCGATGAGACATTCGGCAAGGTGAGCGATCCGGTAAAACTCGCAGAGCGGGCAGAACTGGAACTCACCGAACTGAAAGAAGCTCTCATCGCAGGGGATGTGACAGAAGCGGGCAAAGAAGCTGCCGACGTCACCATCCTCCTCCACCGGCTTATGGCTGTTCTTGGCAAAGACCTCTCAGACGAGGTGGACGCCAAAATGGCCATCAACCGGGCCCGTGAATGGCAGGGCGCTGGAGATGGCACCGGAAGCCACTCAAAGAAATCACCCGAAGAGTAGTTATTAATTTGCTCGACCTGGTTCCTCGTTTCACTCGGTCGGTCTGCGCCTTGGCCTTGCTCGTGATGAGCACCACACAGCCCCACCGGGCTGAGCGCAGACAGCCGGAACACAAGTGACGAACAGCTGTCGAGCACCAACAACAGGATGAAACCATGCCTAAGGTTCTTATTGCAGACAAACTCAGCCCGGCAGCAGCCGAAATCTTCCGCAATCGCGGTCTTGAAGTCGACGTTAAACCCGGCCTCTCGAAAGAAGAGCTGATCGAGATCATTTCTCAGTATGACGGCCTTGCGGTCCGTTCAGCGTGTAAGCCGGACGCAGACGTTATCGCTGCCGCGACTAACCTTAAAGTCATTGGCCGCGCAGGTATCGGCGTCGACAATATCGACGTGAAAGCTGCAACCGCTAAAGGCGTGATCGTCATGAACACGCCATTCGGCAACACGATCACTACAGCCGAGCACGCAATTGCCATGCTGTTTGCTGCGGCTCGCCAGATCCCGGCAGCAGACGCGCGCACACAAGCTGGCGAATGGCCGAAGAAAGACTTCATGGGCACCGAGCTCTCTTTCAAAACACTCGGTGTCATCGGTTGCGGCAATATCGGCTCTATCGTTGCAGAGCGCGCAATCGGCCTGAAAATGAAAGTCATCGCGTTTGACCCATTCCTCACTGAAGAGCGCGCGACTGACCTTGGCGTGAAAAAAGTCGATCTCGAAACACTTCTCGCTCAGGCGGATGCTATTTCCCTGCACACACCGCTGACAGACGCGACACGCAATATCCTCTCTGCTGATGCGATCCAGAAAACGAAAAAAGGTGTCATCATCATCAACTGTGCCCGGGGCGGTCTTGTTGATGAAGCAGCCGTTCGTGCCGGCCTCGATTCCGGTCACATCTCTGCAGCTGCGTTCGACGTATTCGTTGAAGAGCCAGCGAAAGACAACATCCTGTTCGGCGCGCCAAACTTCGTTGCAACGCCTCACCTTGGCGCGGCGACAACAGAAGCGCAGGAAAACGTTGCGCTTCAGGTTGCTGACCAGATTTCTGATTACCTTCTGACGGGTGCTGTCACAAACGCCCTCAATACGCCAAGCATTTCTGCGGAAGAGGCCCCTCGCCTCAAGCCATATGCAGAACTGGCTGAAAAGCTCGGCCTGTTCGCTGGCCAGATCGCTGATGGCGGTTTCACAGAAATCGAAATCGGCTTTGAAGGTGAACCTGCACAGCTCAACACCAAGCCGCTGACAGCAGCAGCTGTATCCGGCGCGCTTCGTCCGATCATGTCAGACGTGAACATGGTGTCTGCTCCGGAAATCCTGAAAGCAAACGGCGTGACGCTCACAGAAGCGACGCGTGCGGACAGCCCTGTATACGACAATCTGATCCGCATCCGCGTAAAGGTTGATGGCGCATGGCGTGACGTTGCCGGCTCTATCGTTGCTGGCGTGCCTAAGATTGTCGAAGTCAAAGGCATGGCTCTGGACGCAAAATTCCGTCCGACCATTCTCTACGTCAACAACCTCGACAAGCCTGGCTTTATCGGTGCGCTCGGCGTGATGCTCGGCGAAGCTGGCATCAACATCGCGACCTTCAACCTTGGCCGTGAAGGCGAAGGCGAAGAAGCGATTGCACTGATCGGTATCGATGCTGAAGTGCCGTCAGAAGTTCTGAAAAACATTCAGGCTCTGCCGCACGTTCGCTACGTGAAAGTGCTTCAGTTCTAAGACGAAACGTTACCTGAAAAAGAAAACGCCGCCTCGCAATGAGGCGGCTTTTTTTAGGTTACTGTATCATGTGTCGTGCGACATGAGGCAAATCGACTGTACCGATCACTTGCGCAATTTCGTGCTAACGTTATGGCAAAGCCTGAAACGCCCCGCACCAATTTCGGATTCGACATGCCTGACTTATTCCAGACCATTCTCGACCAGCTGGTAAGCGGCATCACTGCCGGAAGGCCTGACAATCTACTGATCGTATCCTTGGGGCTGATCGCGACGTTCTACCTGATATACAGACTTGGCGGGCGTGCCTGGGCGTTCCTGTACTTTGCGACCATCCCTTTTCTGAACTGGTCTTTTGGCGTCATTGAAACCTGGTGCTTTGTAACGCCGGTTTCGGGAGAACCGGGCCGTGTCGCCTTTGATGCCTGCCTGGCAGGCCCGATGGGCCTGTTTGAGAAAGGTATAAGTTTCCACCCACTCGCTATGGTCACCGGATTCGTGTTCGTCCTGCGAGACTTCGTTCAACGACGTATGGGTCAGCGTGTGCTGCTTGTCATGGCGCTTGGTGTGGCATGGGCCTTCTACTACGCATGGCCCGTCATCGCGATTGCATCCGGCCTTGCCTTTGCAATTTCCGAACTTGCGGACTGGGCGATCTACACCTTCACAAAATACCGGCTCTCCACGCGTATTCTGGTGTCTTCAGCTGTTGCCTCACCAGTAGACACGACCGTCTTCCTGTTCGGCGCAGACCTTGCTGTTCAGATGCAGCTTGGAGAACCGGCAGGCACCATGTTGCACACGGCGAACTGGATCGCGTTTGTGATCGGTAAAATGGTCGGCGCTTTGTTTGTAAGTCGCGCCATACGCAAGCGGGAAGATGCTGGTCTCGTGGACCCACAGGCGATTTAGTTGCGCGCAGGCGTCCAGCTAACCACATCAACGCCTTCATCCAACACCTGAAGAGGCCCAGGCTGATATCCGGCTTCTTCCAGTACCTCTTCTGCAGAATGCCCCCGGTTCACACCCGAAAACACGCCTGTACCACCGGGCAGCGTGACGCCTCGCACACGGCTAAGGTGAAACGCTGTGAACCGCGCCTCACCTGTCAGGAAGAAGTCAAATATATCTCGCCCACCTGCAGCAGCCAGATGGCCCACCGGCACGTCAAATGCGTCAAGCGCCGACAAAATCCCACACGCCTCCGGGTTCCAGAACACAATCAGCCCGTCGCGTACCACGTCGCGGACCGACCTCGTCAGTACGAGGCGTTTGCGTTTAGCATGGTTTGGCGTTGCATCATGGCTCCGGCGACCAAGCACACTAACATCAGCGGCGCTCAGGCCAGTCTGAAAGAATTCCCACTCAGCATCATTCTTCAGACTATCCGGCATATTACCGTCTGCATCTGCGATACAGTCATCATCACTGACAACAGCATAGCCTTCGATATGCGGCTTTTCCCGCTGAAACATGTCGATGTCCTTTCAAGTCTCGCCGCATATAGCGCTTAGCCCTCCTGAAGCAAAAGAGAAGACAATCAAATGACATACTGAAATTGCCCTTTAGACTTGACGTTCGCGCCTAAAAAACGCACCCCTCCGCCATTAGATTTCCGGTGTAATATCACCGAACGCCATCGCATCCAGACGGAGTATCCCAATGCGTGTAACAATGATCGGAACGGGCTATGTAGGCCTTGTCTCTGGCGCATGTTTTGCAGATTTCGGGCATGTTGTGACATGCGTGGATAAGGATGCTTCCAAAATCGACAAGCTGAAGGCGGGTGAGATCCCGATCTTCGAGCCTGGCCTTGATCAGCTGGTTGAGAAGAACGTCAAGGAAGAGCGCCTCTTCTTCACGACCGACCCGACGGACGCGATTAAAAACGCAGACGCTGTGTTCATCGCGGTGGGCACGCCCTCTCGTCGCGGCGATGGCCATGCAGACCTCTCTTATGTTTATGGCGCCGCTGAAGAGATTGCCGGCCTGATGGATGGCTATACCGTCGTCGTGAACAAATCGACGGTTCCGGTTGGCACGGGTGATGAAGTTGAAGCCATCATCAAAAAGACCAACCCGGAAGCTGACTTCGCCGTTGTCTCCAACCCGGAATTCCTGCGCGAAGGCGCAGCGATCAAAGACTTCAAGGTTCCAGACCGCGTGGTCGTGGGCACAGATGATGAGCGCGCAAAAGAGGTCATGACAGAGCTTTACCGCCCGCTCTATCTCAACGAGACACCCATCCTCTTCACAAACCGCCGTACGTCCGAGCTGATCAAATACGCAGCCAACGCCTTCCTCGCGGTGAAGATCACCTTCATCAACGAGATTGCAGACCTGTGCGAGAAGGTTGGTGCGAACGTTCAGGAGGTCTCCCGCGGTATCGGGCTTGATAACCGCATCGGGAAGAAGTTCCTCAATGCCGGTCCTGGCTATGGTGGCTCATGCTTCCCGAAAGACACGCTGGCGCTTTCCAAGACAGCCAATGATGTTGGCGCGCCGGTACGCATTGTCGACACGGTTGTTGAAGTGAACGCCAACCGCAAGAAAGCCATGGCGACGAAGATCATCGACGCAATGGACGGTGATGTCTCCGGCAAGACGATCGGCATTCTGGGTCTCGCCTTCAAACCGAACACAGATGACATGCGCGATGCGCCAAGCCTCGACATTATTCCAGCCCTTCAGGCCGCCGGTGCAAAAGTCCGTGCCTATGATCCTGAGAGCATGGAAGAGGCGAGCCACTCGCTGAAAGACGTGATGTTCTGCGATGGCCCTTATCACGCGCTGGAAGGCGCGGATGCCATGGTGATCATCACAGAGTGGGATCAGTTCCGCGCACTCGACATGGAACGCGCCAAGTCCATCCTCAACGGTAATGTCGTGGTCGACCTGCGCAACATCTACACCAAAGCTGACATGACCAAGCGCGGCTTCGACTATACGAGCGTGGGGCGGCCCTAACAACCAACTCTCTGGTTTTTCGGCTAGCGCAGTTTGATCACATCATCCCATGGAATAATAATTTTGAACTCAGCGCCCTCATCGGGGGCGCTGTTCGCTTCTATGGACCAACCATGTTGCGCAATTAGCTCGGCGCAGGTCGCAAGCCCGATTCCTGCACCTTCCCGATCAGCATGCTCGCGACTGAACAGTTCGAAAATCCTCTCTCGAGCATCGGGTGAAAAGCCGATGCCATTATCGCGGATATAAATCTCCGCATGATCCCCCACACCAGAGGTTTCAATTGAAACAGACAGGGGACGATCCGCGGACGCAAACTTTGCAGCGTTAGACAAGAGGTTCTGGAAAACGACCTCCAGCAAAGTCTCATCAGCCATAACGATAGGAAGCGAATTCACCGAAAGCCAGCTGTCATGGTCGGTAAGGTCCAGCGAGTGGGCCGCCCCCTCCACGACGGTCTTTAGATCAGTCTCTTCTTTAGTGACAGCGCGCGAAGTGTTCTGCGAATAGCTCAACAAGCCAACCGTCAGACGTTCGAGAGACGCCGCAGAGGATCCAGCAATCTCGAGGAGGTCCAATCGGGACCGAAGCTCTTCATCTTCAATGGTGCTGATATCACCGACAAGCTCGATGGCCATTCTGATGTTCCGCAACGGCCCACGAATATCATGCGCCACTCTGTGCGCGAATGCATCCAGTTTCCTATTGGTGAACGCCAGATCCCGTACAGTCCGTTTTTCACGGCGCGCTGTCTCAACGGCCTTATTCAACTCGTGACGTAGTTCTCGAAAAATCGCGCGTTGAGAGGTTTCCTGGGACACCTCAATTGCGAACATTCTTGCCCCACTCTTCGGGTGAAGTTGTATCGCGCGCAGGTCGATATTACGATCGTCTCTGGCTAGCCGCCCGTCAAAAGCGGGTGTCCAGGAATCGATCAATGTTGCCGAGCTACATAGAGCTGACATTGCTGCATCGGAAAATAAGCTGTCCGCGGACATACCTATCAGTTCTTCACGTGACGTGTTCAGAAAACGGCAGGCAGCTCGATTTGCATCCAGTATGTGCCGGTCCGCGTTGATCAGGAGGTAGGATTCGCGTGCGCGGTAAAATATTGCTTCAAACATCCGTGTCGTCTCGAGAGATATATTCACGCATATGTTGAGAAATATTTTGAGGCTGAAGGTGAACCGTAACAAGACATTCCGCATCACCTCTGGCGATTGCCTTCTCGAGGTCAACAGCCGCATAACCATTGCTATCGGCGGCCATGCGCCCAAACACGTTTGACGTCATCGCGCAGAGTGACGGTCTTCCTACAACATGTTTACCAAAAGGGCAGGCGGTATTGCGAAGCACAATCTTTTCATCATCGACCGAGACAATAGAAAATCCGCCCTTCAGCTTTGATTTCAGATGCACCATCGCCGCCGCGAGCGCTTCTGCTGAAAGTCTAGCTGCGCCCTGTGATGCAGAATATTCAGCGCTGATACGGTTACCAATTCGTGCTGCAATGATCGCTGTAAAGCCTTCAGCATCATCATGCCCCACGGCTTCCTGAAGCACCTGACTCAGTTCACCCAGCATTTCCGCAAAAAAGCCTGCCGGATCACGTGATGCGAGTTTTTCTTCAGCTTCGAAATCGTGCGAAATATTCATGGCCTCTGGTTTCCAAACTGAATCAAACTGTTTTAAATTATCAAACTAAATCAGACATCTTGTAAGTCAAAAAACGCAAATTGCCAAAAATTTTGTCTTTATGGTCTATGGATTAATTCCGGAGTCAATGTGATCCCGATGCAGGAAGATGATAAGAGCCGTTTCTCTCCCGAAAAGACTGAGCAAGAAATAAACGATCCGCAACACGGCGCAAAATGCGCGCATAAACGCAGCATCAAAATTAACCAAAGCGCGATTCACGAAATTATTCAACTTGATGTTGCAGCATGGTTGAAAGCAAGTCAGCAATGATCCGTGCGGTAATCGACGCCTGTATTCTGGCTGGCACCATACGACGACACATGGTGCTGCTGTTTGCTCAAGAGCGCCTTCTGGAGCCTGTCTGGTCCCCGCGAATTTTGCAGGAAACTCAGCGCGCTATCCCGAAAATACTGAAGGCGAGCGACATGGATAAAGCAATACTTACCTCGCATGCCGGGACAGTTTGCGACCTGATCATCGAGAGCTTTCCTGAAGCGTTGCAAGAGTCTCAACCTATAACACTTCCAGCGCCCCTTCCCGACCCGGACGATGAACACGTGCTACAACTTGCCTTATCGGCAGGAGCATCTGTCATCGTGACCGAAAACCTGCGCGATTTCCCAAAAAAGGCCTTGTCCAGCACCGGCGTACGCGCCCTCAATACAAATGACTTCCTCACAGAACTAGCTGAACAGTCTCCGGATGCGGCGCAACGCGTCATGGCTAATCTCATCCGGATCATTGATAACCCCGTATTTGATGAAGCAGCCTGTCTTGTCCGTTTAAAACAGGTGGGCCTCAAGCGATTGGCAAAAACGTTATCTGCCTAATTTGCCACCCGCGCCAATCTGGCGCTTTTCTCAATGGCCAACCGGGTTTAGAGGATAGTCATGACTGATCAGATCCAAGACACCGCCAACACTGAAGCAACAGCTGAAGAAAAAGTCTCCTTCGGCTTTGAAGACGTAAGCGCAGATGAAAAAGTCTCGCGCGTCAAAGGCGTGTTCCGCTCTGTCGCGGGCAAGTACGATCTGATGAACGATCTTATGTCTGCCGGTGTTCATCGCGTCTGGAAGACCATGACAATGGATCGGCTGAACCCGCAACCGGGCGAGACCTTTCTTGATGTCGCTGGAGGCACGGGCGACCTGTCCCTCGCCTTCCTGAAACGCGCCCGCCTTCAGGGTGAGCGCCATGGTCGCCACCATGTCCGCGCCAATGCGATTGTCTGCGATATCAACGATGCCATGCTGGCTGCGGGTCGCGAACGCGATGATGTTGCCCGCGTTGCAGATCAGATGAGCTGGGTGTGCGGCGATGCGATGGCTCTGCCGTTTGAAGACAATACAGTCGACGCGCTCGCCATTTCCTTTGGCATCCGCAACGTCGCTGACATTGATAAAGCCTTCCGCGAATTTCGCCGTGTACTGAAACCGGGCGGGCGCTTTGCCTGCCTTGAGTTTTCTCACATGACCGCAACGCCGCTGCAGCAAGCCTACGACCTTTATTCCTTCAATGTGATCCCGAAGCTCGGCGACTGGGTGGCAGGCGATGCCCCGTCTTACCAATACCTAGTCGAGTCTATCCGCCGCTTCCCGAAACAGGATGAAGTGCTGCGCCGCATTGAAGAGGCAGGCTTCAGCAATGTGTCCTGCACGAACTTCACCGGCGGCATTGCCGCGCTTCACTTCGGCTGGGCTGTCTAAATGTTCTCAGCGATCGCAGATTACTGGCGCCTTATGCGCGCGGGCGTCACGCTGGCGCGTCACGATGTGATACTGCCTGCAGAATACGCCAGCCGCATGCCTCTGCCTGCCAAAGCGTTTGGCGGCTTTCTGCGTGCCATCGGCGGCAAACCGAAGGGCCGCCCTGGCGAACGTCTTGCTGCTGCCCTGGAATCGCTAGGCCCTGCCTATATCAAGCTCGGCCAGTTCCTTGCGACGCGCCCTGACGTATTCGGCGTTGAGACGACGACAGACCTTTCACGCCTGAAAGACAAGCTGCCGCCTTTTGGCGATGAGAAAGCACGAACACAGCTCAATCTGGAATTTGGCGAGGACGAAGCGAAACGCCTCTTCCCTGAAATCGGGCCCGCCATCGCTGCCGCGTCCATCGCGCAGGTCCACCGAATGGAAACGCCGGACGGCATGCGCGCGGTCAAAATCCTCCGCCCTGACGTCGAACGCCTGATCCTGACCGAACTTCGCGCCATGAAGCGCGCGGCGCGCACCATCGAAACGGTAGACCGCAATTCCAGACGCATGGAGCCTGTAGCTTTCGTAGAGACAGTTGCGACCTCTATGGAAAAAGAGCTCGACCTGCGTCTTGAAGCGGGCGGCGCGTCAGAGTTTTCCGAAGTCTCCGCCAAGTCTGGCGGGTCTTTCCATGTTCCGGAAGTCGACTGGGAACGTTCTGGCAAAACGGTTCTCACAACAGACTGGGTCACCGGCACCAGCCTGACGGACACTGAAGCCCTCGCAAAGCGCGAGTTCAATCGCATTGAGCTGGCCAACAAAGTCACACGCGGCTTCCTTCAGGCCGCTATCGGCCATGGCGTGTTCCATGCGGACATGCACGAAGGCAACATGATCCTTGGTGATGACGGCGAACTTTATCTGATCGACTTTGGCATTGTTGGCCGTATCGGCATGGCCGAGCGCCGTTTCCTCGCCGAAATTCTCGATGGCTTTATCCGCCGTGATTATAAGCGGGTGGCGGAAGTGCATTTTGAAGCCGGCTATGTTCCGCCAGACCGGTCTGTCGGCGACTTCGCACAGGCGCTGCGCTCGGTCGGCGAGCCGATCCACGGCAAGTCTGCGCAGGAAGTCTCTATGGGAAGACTTCTCCTACAGCTTCTGGACTTCACCCACACATTCGGCATGCATTTGCGCCCGGAACTTGTCCTCCTTCAGAAGACTATGGTGCAGGTGGAAGGCGTCGCGCGGACGCTAGACCCGACCCACAATATCTGGGACGCTGCCAAACCTGTAGTTCAGGAATGGATCCGTCAGGAGTTCGGTCCCGCAGGCATCGCCAAACAATCCGGCATAGCACTTCGAAGCCTTGCCCAGCGCGCGGTTCAGCTTCCGGAGATTCTGGACCGGGTCGACCGCGTTCTGGAAGCGCAGGATGCACATGCCCGCCAGAGCAAATCCATGCGTCTGCCCGGCTATATCCAAAAACCGGTTACCAGCCTGATTGTGCTCTCAGGCACGATCATTATCAGCGTTGTAGTCGGGCTGTCTCTCTATGAGGCGTTTTTCTCCTGATAGGCTCATTAAAAAGCAGTCAGGTGCGTCTACTGGATTCTTAAGTTGCTGAACTTCCCCTTTCAGTGGTAACTTCTTGTTAACACTTTGGAGAGGGTGAATTGATGCGCGCTGTAAAACTTATCTGTTCCGCTGTACTTGCGATGACTGCAGTCGGCCTGCCTGCACTGGCTGGCGAACCGGGACCGAACTTCCATCCGACACCAGCGCCGCAACCTACGCCCGCGCCACATGGGCACAGCTATCACCAGTCCGAGCATGGATGGGGCCACTCCCAAGATAGCGGCACCAGTACGCGCGACCTCAATATTCAGTCCATGCACTCTATCCACACCGTGCAGCCTGCGCCCGTAGCGACGTACAGCTACTCGTCCGGTCACGCTTCAAGCTCCAGCTATTCGTCTGCGTCCAGCTCTTCCTACAGCTATTCTTCCGCGCCGACGCGCACCTACACGACGACAACATCGGGCTGCTACACACCGAACCCATGCGCGAGCCACCACGCCGCGCCAACACGCACAACCACAACGAACCGCACTTATGTACGCAGCGTGCCATCCGCGACACCATGCTACACGCCAAACCCGTGTGCAGCGCCACCCGCGCCGGCCGTCGTCTACCATCAGCCTGCTCCGCCGCTGCAACCTGAGCCGCAGATCGTTCGCTATGACTGGCTGGCCATTGAACAATGCCGCGAGAACACGATCCGTCGCCTGTCCACCAGCCGTGATGGCGAGCGCTCTTACGCTGTCTGCTATGCAGACCTGATGCACCTGTCCGATTACGATCGAAACTCCGAACTTCTGGAACGTATTGAGACAGCATCCCGCCGCGCCTGCCGAGATCAGGGTATCAGCTCTTTCTACTCGTCCCGTGCACGCCGCGAATGCCGCGACGAGGCGACCGAGGACGCGGTGTATGCTGCAAACCTTCCGGGTCTGGTTGATCTCTACAACCACCGCGAAGGCAATTATACGCCGAACGTGAATGTCGGCCGCCCGATCATGAACTGATCACGGCGGTTTTGGGGGAACGACAGGGGGAGTAGCCATGCGCTGCTCCCTTCTTGTTTACGGCGCTTCCATTTCCCTTTTCTTCAGCTCCGCTTTATAGAAGCGAAGACGAAAGAGGTGTTCATGTCAGATCGCAGCATTCTTCTCATTATCACGGGCGGTGTCGCCGCGTTCAAAAGCCTGGAGCTGATCCGCGAGCTTAGCCGTGCGGGTGTGAAATCGCGCGTCATTCTGACGAAAGCGGCGCAGGAATTTGTAACGCCGCTGTCTGTATCTGCCCTGTCGGGTGAGAAGTGTTTTACAGAGCTGTTCGACCTCGATGATGAAGCAGAGATGGGTCATATCGAGCTGTCTCGTTCAACCGATCTCGTTGTCGTTTGCCCGGCCAGCGCAGACATCATGGGCAAGGCGGCTAACGGCCTCGCCAACGACCTCGCTTCGACTGCCCTTCTGGCCACCGACAAGCGCGTGCTCTACGCACCGGCCATGAATGTGCGCATGTGGGATCACCCTGCCGTGAAACGCAATGTTGAGATACTGCGTTCCGACGGATCCATCGTTCTGGAACCGGATGAAGGTCTGATGGCATGTGGCGAGTTTGGCCCCGGACGCCTGCCGGAAGTCGCGCGCCTCAAAGAAGAAATTCTCGCCGCGCTCAGCCCGGACCGCTCGCTTGAAGGAAAGCATATCCTCGTGACAGCAGGCCCGACACGCGAACCGATTGATCCGGTACGGTATATCTCGAACCACTCTTCCGGCCGTCAGGGTTACGCTATTGCGGCCTCCCTGCGTGACCGCGGCGCGAAAGTGACCCTTGTCTCCGGCCCTGTGTCCATTCAACCGCCAGAAGGTGTTGAGCTGAAAAAGGTCGAGACAGCGCTCGAAATGCTGAACGCTGTCGAAACTGCTCTGCCTGCGGATGCCTTTATCTCTGTCGCCGCCGTGGCAGACTGGCGACCAGCGACGGCGTCAGACACCAAGCTGAAGCTCAAAGGCGGCGATGAGCCCGTCTCCATGACCTTTGCTGAGAACCCTGATATTCTCAAAACCATCTCGAACCTCGCTGAGAACCGCCCCGACCTCGTCATCGGCTTTGCTGCCGAAACCAATGACGTCGCCGCGCATGCGCAGGGCAAACTTCAGCGCAAGGGGTGTGACTGGATCGTCGCCAATGACGTGTCCGGCGACGTGATGGGCGGTGAAAACAATGAGGTGAGCCTCTTCGCGAAAGATGGTATGGAGGCCTCACCCCGCATGTCCAAGGCGCAGATTGCCGATTGGATCGCGGCGCGAATCGCGAAAGCCCTCTCATAAACAACACCGCCATTTTCCGGGGGAAACAACATGTCCGCTGCCACCATCACACTCCACGTGCGTCCGCTTCCGCATTTTGAAGGCCTCAGCCTGCCAAAATACGAGACCGCAGGTTCTGCCGGTATGGATGTGCGCGCTGCGAACCCCGAAGATGAAGACATCATCCTGAAGCCTGGTCAGCGCGCGCTGGTGCCGACCGGTCTCTCAATGGCCATTGCTGACGGTTATGAGATGCAGATTCGTCCGCGTTCGGGCCTCGCTTTCAAGCATGGCATCACCTGCCTCAACACGCCGGGCACTATCGATTCTGATTATCGTGGTGAGCTGAAAGTCCTCCTGATCAACCTCGGTGATCAGGCTTTCACTATCGAGCGCGGCGAACGCATTGCGCAGCTGGTCATGGCACCTGTCACACAAGGCCTCTGGGAAAAGGTAGATGTTCTGCCTGAAACAGATCGCGGCGAAGGCGGGTTTGGGTCCACCGGCAAGGGCTAATTTCAAGATACCCCCCTTCACAAATGCGCTAATCCATCATATATTATCGATATTCAATAATATCTAGGATAACCAGACATGTTTGACATCGACTCCCCATTCACAATGGTCGTGATGATCGTGATCGTTGGCGTCGGCGGCGGGATCATCAACAACTGGATCAAGACAAAGCGCGAGAGCGAGTCCGCTGTGGGTAGCGGTGAAGTCGACAGCCTTCGCCGTGAAATTGCTAATCTGCGCGAGCGCGTCAAGACCCTCGAGCGGATCACCACAGATCAGGAACGTCAGCTCTCCCGTGAGATTGAACGCCTCTAGTCGAGGCAGTCATACACCGTATCAAACAGTCGTTGCGCGCGCGGGTCGCCCTGCAAATACGCCGACTGTTTGTTCATGACATATGCGCAGGAGAGCCGGTTATCCGGATCTCCGAAAGCCGCTGAACCGCCCCAGCCTGAATGGCCCCAACTATTCGGGTTCGGCCCGTAAAAGCCGGAATTATTCCCCATCACGCCCGCAGCGAATTCGATATTGAATGGCAGGACGCGGTCCTGCCCCGTCGTACGAACGGTCAGAAAATCATTCCAGGTGTCGCTGCTCATGAGCGGTGATTTCACCACACCCTGATTGGCAAAGGCCAAATAAAGCTGTGCTACGCTTTGCGCCGTGCCGTGACCATTTGCGGATGGAATCTCCACTTCCCGCCAGACTTTCGTACCGCGCTCCGGCGCTGACCATGCCGTGAGGAAGGCAGCCTTGTTGCAGCGATTGAGATCACCAAGCTTCGGCATTTCTTTCGGGCGCATGATCTCGCTGATCCGGTCATGCTGACTTTCTGGCGTGCCGACCCAGAAGTCGATCACTTCATCGCCGCCTGCCGCTGTGCCGGTAATATCTTCTGCCAGCACGGTGCCGAGCGAATGCCCTGCAAGACGCTCAACGATCTCGCCCGCCAGATAGCCCCATGTTAGCGGATGATAGCCACTCGTGCCATCGGGAACCGGCGACCAGAGCGGCGCGGTTTCCGCAAGCTTTGCGCTCAGCTCACGTGGCTTCAGCCAGAGCGCTGGATCAATCCGCTCTTCAAAGCCGCAAAGCCCTGCCTGATGGCTGAGTACATCTGCGATGGTGAGCTCGTCTTTGCCCTCAGCAGCAAATTCCGGCCAGAACTCTGCGACACGCGTATCCAGCGTGATGCCCGGTGCCTGATCAACCACATGGCCGACAACCAGCGCGGCGATCGGCTTGGTCGTGGAATAGACCGGTGTCAGCGTATGCTCGTCGAAAAGCCGGGTCTTCGCGCGGTCTGCATAGCCACCCTGCAGGCTGATAATGCATTCACCATCCTGATAGGCGGCGAAGCCCGCACCCAGTTCACCATCATCAGCGAAATTCTCTTCGAACACGCGACGTACGTCTTCAAAACCGGTTTTCACATGTCCGCGAGAGAGTTTCATATCACCTACCTATCCAAACCTGATGCAGCATACGGCCTAAATCCATTCCACTCAGCTTTCAAATGGTGTGGACGCTCAGTTTTTTAAGAAACGGCATCTATTTGGTAGATTCCCCTTTGTAACGGATGAGCGTAAGACGAGACGTATGACAGACACCGCCTCCATCGAGAACGAAGACACATCGATCCTGACCGCGCTTGACCGTTTGAGCGACAGCGCGCCGGAAGAGGGTCTGACACTTCGCGAAATTTTCGATGCTCTGGACGAACGTGCATTCGGCGCCATTCTGTTTGCGCTTGCACTGCCCTGCTGCATCCCGTTCCTCTACGCCGTGCCGCAGATCGTATCCTTACCGATGGCAGCCATCGCCTTTCAAATGGTGCTTGGCCGACATGAACCATGGCTTCCTGAGAAATTCGCCGCCCGCCGTATCGACAAAGCTGGGCTGGAGCGCATTTCACGCTCGGGGCGCAAATTCTTTGGCTGGGCCGAAAAGATTGCGCGCCCGCGCTTGACGTTTCTCGTCCATTCCGCGTCAGAGCGCGTGATTGGCGCGTTCCTTTGCCTGTTCTGCGGGTCAATTCTGGTTCCGCTGCCGCTAACCAACACGACACCGGGCTTTGCTGTTGCACTTGTCTCCTTCGGCTTAATGGCGCGTGATGGCGCGATGATGATTGCCGGCCTGATCATCGGCATCAGCTGGATTGGAATGTTGTTCATTCTCGGGCCGGTAGCTCTCAAAGAATTAATCAAAGGCGCGCTTGCCATGATGGGAATTGGCAGCTGATAAAGTGATGCCTGCGGTCTCCGGTCGCAGTGTCACATTTGCAAATCACTGTCATTCTCTCAGGAATGCCTGAAATGAAGCTAAAGCCCGAATCCTGGCCGGTACTGGCCTTCATCGCCTCTGCCGCCCTGATCGCAGGCGCGCACGCATTCGAGCGCTTCGGGCATTATCTCCCCTGCGAGCTATGTCTTCGCCAGCGAGAAATTCACTGGGCAGCAATGACCATCGCCGCCATAGGCTTTATCGTCGTAAAGCGCTGGTCCACACCGCGTCTGCTCGGCGCCGTGAATGTGCTTCTATTCCTCATCTTCATGACGAGCCTCGTCGTAGCCGCCTATCATGCTGGCGTCGAATGGGAGATTTTTGAGGGGCCATCAGGTTGCTCATCTACGGCGGGTGGCGCAAGCGCCACGGTTATTCCGAATGGTATTCCGTCGTTTGAAGACCTCAACCGACCTATTGGAACCGTGTCATGCGATGTCGCGGCATGGCGCCTGTTCGGCATTTCCATGGCCGGATACAATGCGCTCATCTCACTAGTTCTTGCGGGGGCATCAGCCTTCTTCGCTACTAAAGCTCTCGCCCGCGCAGACAAGCCAAGCGACCCAGTTTACTAAGACTAACGACACCCTTTCGGGTGGAACTGGCCAAGCGACGCATCGAGCGGCGAACTAAGCTGAATATTACAGCTTGTCCCGCTATCTGCCCGCGCAAACATGACATCTCCGTCGAACCAGACTGCTGCCTGCTCGGATGAAACCGGATCAAAAAAGCCGAGTTCGCCCGTGTCGACTTCTGCTCCGCATTCTTCATAACGGCCCACCCCATCAACGAGGATCATGCCCACTGTACCCTGCTCACGCGGGTAAAGCGCGCGGACAAACCGCGGTCCGTCCGCAGCTTCCAGACACGCATCTATCGCCTCAATCGAGCTCGGGACGAGTTGATACCATAAAGGCAGCTCACCGCCGTCGCGAACTTCGATCGTCGCCATTCCGGCGCACCCGACATACTCGGCGTCTTCAAAGAGAACGGTGACGCTGAGCTCACTATCAGCCGCTTCACATCCACCCGTCGCAAGCGTGACATCCAGGCCTTCGGCGTTAAACCGCATCCGTCCGTTGCCAGCGTCTGGCAGCTCGGGAATTGGCACCTCAATCAGCGGAAGTCCGGGCCGGTCGAGCGTGATCCAGCCGCCCTCAAAACTGCCTGACCAGAAAGGCTCTGTACCCGACATGATGATGGGAAGATCCACGCCGAGAATCTCATCTGGCATATTGAGCACGACAGGCTCTTCAATGACCGGTGCGGTCACGCTTTCAGTATCTGACGCAATCACAACAGGGCGCTCATTGCCCGCCTGCGCCGTTGACGACGACGTGTCAGCCCGCTCTTCTGTATCCGTCCCGCCACATGCTGCCAGTGCAGACGCCGCTACAGCGCCGATCATGAACTTTGAAATATGCCTGATACCAGTCATATCCATCTCCCCCGGTGAGACTCAAAGTTTACCACGTTTCGCGTGTTCGAACAGATAGATCGATATTCATTGTCGCTGAGTCCGCATGCTCCGTACACGACACATCTGGCACGTCCTAAATTCAGACCCAAAACTGGCTCCATATTGTGACGTGAAAAGCACGATGTAGCTCAATAAGCACATTAATGCCGCTCACCCTGCATTTCAGTCTTGCTCGGATGAAACAGTTTATGACTTACACAGCGCAAGGCTGGAGGAAGCCCCTTTTTACATAGAAGTCATCCGGAACTGTTTCGAGATGACCGGTCTCACCCACTTCTCAAACAGGAACGTGAAAATGACCTCGATCAAATCTCTTTGCAGTACATCCGCTATCGCCCTTCTCGCACTCGCCATGTCTCCAATGGCAACTGCGCAGGAAGAAGAATCCCGCCTCGATACCGTTACGGTTTCAGCCCAGCGCCTCGAAGAAAGCCTTCAGGACGTTCCACTCTCCGTCAGCCAGGTTTCAGGCGAGCGCCTCGACGTGATCTCGTCTGGTGGCGCTGACATCCGCTTCCTGTCTGCGCGCGTTCCTAGCGTCATCGCAGAGAGCTCTTTCGGTCGTGCATTCCCACGCTTCTACATTCGCGGCATCGGCAACACAGACTTTGACCTGAACGCATCCCAGCCGGTGTCCCTCGTTTACGACGATGTTCCTTACGAAAACCCGATCCTTAAAGGATATCCGGTTTTCGACATTGAAGACATCGAAGTTCTTCGCGGCCCACAAGGCACGCTGTTCGGCCGCAACACACCGGGCGGCATCATCAAATTCGACTCAGTTGCACCAACTGATGAATTCGATGCTTACCTCGACGTGACATACGGTACGTACAACACAGCTGAAATCGAAGGCGCTGTTGGTGGCCGCGTTCATGACGCGCTGGCGGTTCGTCTCTCAGGCCTCTACCAATACCGCGACGATTATGTCGACAACGCGTTCACCGGCTATGACGACGTCTATGAAGGCTTCCAGGAATATGCGGTCCGGGGTCAGGCACTCTTCACGCCATTCGACAATGACTTCGAAGCGCTATTCAATGTTCACGCGCGCTCTAACCGCTCTTCAGCGCGTCTTTTCCGCGCGAACATCATCGATCCGGGCACAAACGGTGTCGGCTCCAACTTCGACCGCGACACTGTTTATTTCGACGGTCAGAACGGTCTTTCCCAGAACGCCTGGGGCTCAACCATCACCCTGACAAAGTCTCTGACTGATGCAATAGATGCAACATATGTCTTCAGCTTCGAAACAGCTGATGTTGAGTCTGTCGGCGACATTGACGGCGGCTTCGGCGCAGCTTTCCTCGGCGCTGGCAATTTCGGACCGGGTTTCATCCCGTTCCCGTCTGAAAGCGGTGGCCGCGTCAACAATATTGACCAGTACACAAACGAACTCCGCCTCGCTTATGACAATGGCGGCCGTCTGACAGGTCAGGCAGGTTTCTTCCTGTTCGACGAAACTGTCGACATCACATCTACAAGCTTCGACAGCCTGGCACCGGGCAACCCGCTCAACGGTGAGGCTGTTCGCACAGGCGACACAGAGTCTTCAGCTCTTTTTGCGTCTCTGACATACGATCTGACTGAGCGCCTCTCCGTTCAGGCCGGAGCGCGCTATACGCAAGAAGACAAAACCTTCTCAGTTGCACGTACGCTTGGCCCGTTCGGCGCCCCTCCGCTGGGTCCGATTGACGGCGAAACCGGTGACGACTTCATCAGCTGGGACCTCACAGCGATGTATGACCTCAACGAGAACACCAACGTCTACGGCCGTGTCGCGCGTGGTTTCCGCGGCCCGTCTATTCAGGGTCGTCTGGTATTCGGTGACCTCGTCTCTATCGCTGACACCGAGTCCGTTATCTCTTACGAAGCGGGTGTGAAGTCTGACATTCTGCCTAACGTTCGCGGTAGCGCGTCTGTCTTCTACTACACTCTGGAAGACCAGCAGCTGACAATCGTTGGCGGCCTGAACAACACAGTTGCTCTGTTCAACGCAGACGAAGGCCGTGGCTACGGTTTCGAAGCTGAAGTTGAAGCTGCACCAATCGAGAACCTGCTGCTCACAGGTGGCCTGTCTTACAACAACACCGAGATCCTTGATGATGTACTGATCGCACCGGGCTGCGGCGCGCCATGTACAGTTCTTGATCCGGAAGTTTATGACAGCAACAACAACTTCCTCGGCTACAACATCTCCGGCAACCCGTTCCCGAACTCTCCGGAATGGATTGCGAACTTCACAGCACGCTATGCAATCCCGTTCCGTGAAGGCGAGTTCTTCGCGTACACAGACTGGGCTTACAAAGGCGACACCAACTTCTTCCTCTATGAGAGCGTCGAGTTCTCTGAAGACGGTTACTGGGAAGGCGGCCTGCGCGCAGGTTATGCAAGCGATGCCGGCTGGGAAGCTTCTGTGTTTGCACGCAACATCACAGATGTTGAAGTGCTAGAAGGTGCAATCGACTTCAACAACCTGACAGGCTTTGTAAACGAGCCACGCATTGTTGGCGTGTCCCTCTCGATCCACAACTAAGCGTCGACGATGACCGGATACGAAAAGCCCGCTCACTCGAGCGGGCTTTTTTTTATTTCTGACGCATGCGCTTTTCGAATTCGCGCTGTTCCCACTCCCGACCGAATACGACGCTCTCTCCGAAGACAGACCATGCATGCACGGCGAGCCCGAAAATCCATGGCAGAGTCATATAGATCACCCAGATTTCATCTGGCGTGGTGAGAAGATTGAACGCCAGCATACCGGCATTGAAAATGAGAAAGCAGCCGAGATGGACATAAAACCATTTCAGCGCTTCGACTTGTTCGATCACTTCCTGCTCGCGGTCGGTTCGCGGTGTTTCGGGCATGGTTTGGACGGGCATGGGTTGCTGCTCCTCAATGAGAGTGCTGACACTCGTTTCCAGTACAGCAGCCAGACATTTCAGAGATTCCAGACCGATCTTGTTCCCGCTTTCCGCTCGCTGGATTGTGCGCACGCTCACGCCGGAAATCTGTGCCAGGTCTTCCTGTGACCATCCTTTTTCCGAGCGTCGTGTAGCAAGGCTCATTGCCGGTTTCCCTTTTCGTCTGCTGCCAGACTGACATCGTGCGAGGAGGCACCAGGCGCCACGACAGAAACCCGACAAAAACCCGCCAAACAGCTTTGGCGGGTCCCTGATAGCCTATCTTTCCGGATCGAAGAAAGGTCTGTCACCGGCAATAGTCACACGTTCCATCACGCGGCGCTGCGGGAAATAATCACTCGCGGCGTAATGCTGGCAGGCGCGATTATCCCAGAAGGCGAGGCTACCAGCTTCCCAGCGGAACCGGCATTGATGCTCTGGAACAGCCGCAAAGGTGTAGAGATGCGCAAGCAGCCAGTCGCTCTCCTTCTTTGAGAGGCCCACAATCTGGTCTGTGAAGGCTGTATTCACATAGAGCGCGCGACGCCCCGTTTCAGGATGTGTCCGTACGACCGGATGTTCCTGTACCGGATATTGCGCGTGAAGCTCTTCGATGGACTTGTTGAGCCGATCTGCAAACACGCGCGCAATGTCATGGCGAGCCGCAAGGCCGCTCACCCAGTCTTTCATCGCAGGCGACAACGCATCATAAGCGGCATACATGCAGTAAAACAGCGTATCACCGCCAAACGGTGGAACTTCACGCGCGCGCAGAATGGACCCCAGCGACGGCTCGGGTCGCCAGGTAACATCTGAATGCCAGGCATTCTCGCGGCCTTTCGACGTCTCATCATGCGTAATGCGGAGGATTTCCGGATCCTCCTGCCCCTTCGGTGTGGCAGGGTGAATTTCCAGATCACCGAACCGGCGCGCAAAAGCGATATGCTCTGCTGCCGTCAGCTCATGCTGGTCACGGAAAAAGACGACCTTGAATTCGAGAAGTGCGCGGCGAATTTCCGATATTGCCGCATCAGGCAGGTCACCTGACAGTTTCAGACCTGAGAGCTCGGCGCCGATCATGGGCGACAGCTGTTTAATCTCAAAAAAAGTGAAGTCCGCCGGGTTAACGTTCACGGTCATGCTTTTTCCTCCCGCTATTTTATTTTTGGAGGAGCGTAACGCCAAAGCCGGAAATCGCGAAACGACACAAAAAAATCGGGGCGGATCGCTCCGCCCCGTATCGGGTCCAGTTAGTTGCTGACCTGTAGAATGGACCCAAGTTCAAAACTGCTGGGAGGATGTTGCAGTTTAAACTTTGTGTCCGTTCCTAGTAGCGGTAGCCAAAGCCTACGCCGACCACGAGCGGGTTGATGTCCACGTCGGCGTCAACCGTCGCGCCGAGCGCAGTTGTAAGGTCGACGGTTACGTCTGTGTTGATCCAGATTTTCTTTACATCGACGTTCAGCAGCCAACCACCTGGCTCACCGTCAAGATCGTAGTCGAGACCAGCCTGCAGAGCGAGGCCGAAGCTTGGGTCATAGTCGATGTCATCAGCGACCGGACCGGCATTTTCATCAAAGAAAATCGTGTAGTTCACGCCGATACCCGCATACGGCGTGATATTGGATTCATTATTGAAATGATATTGCAGCGTCAGAGTTGGCGGCAGAAGTGTCACGTCGCCGAGGTCAACGTTTGCGCCACCAACAGCCGCTACGTTTGTCGCCGTCACATCGTGTGGTGTCACACCAAGGATCAGCTCAGCCGCGATATTGTCTGAGAAGAAGTATGTAATGTCGAGTTCCGGAACGTAACCGGCATCGATATCGACATCGCCACCAAGAGGCGCACCAGCTACGCTGAGATCAGCACTTTCGGAAGGGAAAACACCGAGTACGCGACCGCGAATCTGCCATGGGCTTTCTGCCATTGCAGAAGTTCCCAGAAGGGCTGTTGTGAGTGCGAGAAGGGCATATTTAGATTTAGACATGAAGCGCTCTCCGTCTGCGCGTTTTGTTGATGCCCCCTTGTGCACCCATATAACCCATATAAAAAGTGCGTGTTTTGACGCGCGTCATCCTGTCACTCAGACGACTGAATTACTTGACTTTCTAATTAATACCTGTAAGGTTATTGTGGGTAATTTGCGCACTTTCCAAGGCAACCCGCACAGCCCTCTGGACTGCTAATCAGACTGAACTTCTTCCAATTTTACAGCCATCACCGCGGCACACACACACATTAGGGCGAAGATGCCCAGAACGCTCAACGCGCCGGCCAGTGATGCGATGACGCCGAACGCACCACCCGCCAAAAGCACGACACCGATAATTGTATTTGAAAGCGCGGTATAAGCTGCGCGCGTGTCTTCATTCGCCATGTCGACAAGATGTGTAGACCGGCCTAGACGGACGCCCTGATAGGCAATCATGAGTCCGAACAACAGAACCGGCAGAAGAAGCGGCACACCAAGATAGCCCAGCGCACCCGCAACCGACGTCGCGATGAGCGCAACCGCCCCCGCCACAGCGGAGAACATCAGAACCTTCCGGCTCGACCTGTCTGCAAGATAGCCCCAGACCGCACTTGAAACGAGAGAGGCGATTGCAGAGGCCAGAACCAGAAATCCCAGACCGCCATAGCCATCGGTTCCGCCCTCACCTGCCGCTGTGATCATGAAAGGCGGCGCGAGTGCCGTAGCAGTCAGCAAACCGCGCACGATAATAAAGAGACGGAGTTGGCGGTCTTCTTTCAGCAAGGTGATGTTGGAAACAGCCGCGTCGAGAGAATTCTTACCGCCTTCTGTCGCGCCTTTTTCTTCACGAAGTCCGGTGAAATTCAGCGCCGCGATCATCCAGAACAGGCCGGCAAGACTGATCGCACAGAGCACGAGAAGCTCTCGCTCTACCAGATCGAAGGTCAGGATCAGCGCAAATATGATGACCGCGCCCGCTGAGAGCGACCCTGCAAGCCCTGTGGCAGTACCCCTATGGGATTTATCGACCGTCTTACCAAGCACATCCTTATAGCTCACCGAGCAGACGCTACGCGCGACGGCAAGCACGGCAAGCGAGCCGACAATCGAAAGGCCCGCCTGTAAGCCTGACAGGAACAGCGCCGAGAGCGCAATCGCCAACGCAGAGAGCCCCTGCACAAGAGCACCAAGCGCCCACGCCCATTTTCGACGTGGGAGTTCGCGGATTTTCTTTGCTGTCAAAAGCTGTGGAAGCAGTGCGCCCGCCTCACGCACGGGCACTAACGCGCCGATCAGATAGGCAGGCGCGCCAAGATGGGTAAGAAGCCAGCTGAGAACCAGTTTCGGGTCAATCAGGCCATCAGAGCTTTTAGACAGTGTGAGCGATACAACATGACGGAGGAAGTTATTTCCTTCCTCTCTGCAGGCGCTTTCTGGAATATCCCGGCAGGCGCGTCCGGCATCATCAATTTCAATCGCCTGCATGGCCGGTTTCAGCCAGTCGGGAGTGCTCATCCTGTCGTCCTTTCGTCTTCCCTCACATTGTATATGCAGGGAAGACAGAAGAACGCATCAGCTGACGAGGCGTTCCCGTCCTTCCCAGTAAGGCTCACGCAAATCTTTACGCAGGATCTTTCCGGACGGATTGCGTGGAAGAGCTTCGACGAAATCTACCGATTTTGGCGCCTTGTAGGCGGCGATACGTTCGCGGGTGAAGGCGATAATATCCTCCGGTGCCGGATCCTGCCCCGCCGCTTTCACGACGATTGCTTTTACCTCTTCACCCCATTTATCAGACGGGATGCCGATCACGGCAACATCTGCCACACCCGGATGGCTAAAGATCGCATTTTCTACCTCAGCCGGATAAACATTCTCACCGCCGGAGACGATCATGTCTTTCACACGGTCATGGATGTAGAGAAAGCCATCCTCATCAAAATAACCGGCATCACCGGTATAGAACCAGCCATCACGCACAGAATCGACGGTCGCATCCGGCTTGTTCCAATAGCCTTTCATAACGAAGTTTGACTTGATGACGATCTCGCCCACCTCGTGCGGCTGGGTCGGATTGCCCTCACCATCGACAGTGCGCACCATTGCGCCCGGCCACGGCACGCCGCATGAGCGAAGCTTACCCCAGCTCGGGTCATGCGCTTCGCTTGGCAGATAGGTTGCCGCGCCTGCGGTTTCCGTCAGGCCATAAAGCTGAGTGAATTTACAACCCATAATCTCAATGGCCTGTTTCAGAAGGTCTTCGGCAATCGGAGATGCCCCGTAGGACACGCGTTTCAGGCTGGAGAAGTCGGTCGTATGGACTTCGGGCAATTGGGTCAGCATCAGAATGACGGCCGGCACCCAGAAGGCATGATTTATCTTCTTCTCTTCGACAAGCTTCAGGATTTCCTGCGGATTAATCTCACGCAGGATCACCACCTCAGCGCCCTGAACCATGCCAAAAATGCCGAAATTCACACCCGCCACATGGAAGAGTGGCATGGCATTCATCACCGCTTCGCCCGCATCATAATGGGCCCAATCGACAAAGTTCAGCTGACCGAACATGCCCATATAATTGCTGCCCGTCAGCTGCACGCCTTTCGGGAAACCGGTCGTGCCGGATGTATAAAGCTGGACGACATCGTCATCAGCCGGATGCGACAGATCGAGCGGCGCATCAGAGCGTTCCGTCACCATGCGGTCATAGCTCAGCCAGCCTTCACGTTCGCCTTCAACGCAGATGATGTTTTTGAGCTTGGGACATTCGGACTGGATTTGCGCAATCACATCGAAGAAGTCAGGAGTCACAAACAGAGTGGACGCGCCGCTATCATTGATCGCGTACACAAACTCCGGCGCAGCCAGACGGTTGTTGATCCCGGTCATCGCACCGCGCACTTTCACAGTGCCCCAGAGGATCATGTAAAAATAGTCGGTATTCTTACCGAGATAACAGACCCGCTCGCCGGGCTGCACACCCAGTTCCTGCAGACCGTTTGCGATCTTGTTTGAGATGATCTCGGTTTGGTTGAAGCTGGTTTCGCGGCCTTCAAACCAGAAGGCCGTCGCGTCCCCCCAGGTTTCAGCGGCATAGCGGGGAATATTGGCGAAGTGGCCAATCTTCTCGATATCGATCATTGTGTCCTCCCAGACGAGCGATGGTGCGACGAAGGCACTCTTTTTTGTTTCGCGTTTCGCCGCCTATACAAGACCGACTGCACGACATGATCAATACTGAAACAGAGCTCTTATGACTGACCAGATCGACCGTTTCGACAAAACGCCCAGCCTGATGCCTCTTCGGCGTGATTTATTGCGCAGACTTGCGCATGCTGGTGATGAAGCAGGCTCTCCTTTGCGACTGACATCGTTTGCCAGCGTATCTCCTGACGGCACGCCGCAGGTCCGCACGCTGGTTCTCCGTCACTTTGATCCTGAAACAATGACGCTGCGGTTTTACACGGACGCGCGCTCACCCAAAGTCGCCGATCTGGAAACACATCCCGAGGTTCAGGTGCTGATGTGGGACCCGGATCATAAAGAGCAGATCCGCATTACCGGCACAGCCGAACTGCATATTGGCGACGAACTGGCCGACCAGCTCTGGTCTACGGTCCCGGAATACGGCCGCGGTGACTATCTCACACGGCTTCCACCGGGTTCGCCCATCAATGATCCTGAGGAACATGGTCAGGACGAAACGTTTGGCGGCCGGAATTTCACAGTGATTTGCGTGAAGGTGACTTGCATTGACTGGTTGAAACTCTCCGCACAGGGCCATCGCCGTGCACAGCTGCGCTGGGTTGGTGACGAGGTTGCCGGAGAATGGCGCACGCCTTAATCCACGCTTTCCGGTGGAACGGGCCTTTCCACGCATCCAAAACCAAGCTTAACTGAGCGAAACACAAAATCGCACGGAGGCTTCTCGGTCATGGCAAATGCGCAATCAATATTGCTGCATCAATACGGAAACTCTCCGTTTTCAGAGAAAGTCCGCCTCGCGCTGCGCCTGAAAAATCTGGCATGGGGCAAGGTAGAAATCCCGAGCATTATGCCAAAGCCGGACCTCATGCCGCTGACAGGTGGCTATCGCCGCACGCCGGTTATGCAGATTGGCGGCGATATTTATTGCGACACAGCCCTCATTCTTCGCATGATTGAAGCCCGGTTTCCGGAACGCGCGCTCGGGTTTGGCGGCCATGAAGGCGTTCATTCCATGGTCGCATCCTGGACGGACAAACAATGGTTCCAAACCACGGTAGGCCTCGTTTTCGGCTCTCTGGGCGAACACATTTCTGAGGAATTCAAGGCAGATCGCTCTGCGATGAGCGGTCGTAAATTCGACACCGAAAAGATGAAGCTTTCTGTGCCGCTTCTCATGGATCAGTGGCGCGCTCAGCTCTCATGGGTGGAAGAACGCCTTCAGGCATCCAAAAGCTCCGGCATTGGTGACTGGCTGCTCGGCTCGAAGCCGGGCTTGACGGACATTCACGCCCATATGAACATCTGGTTCCTCAATAAGAACCTGCCACAAATGACGCGGGAATTCCTGCGCGATGCGCCGCGGACTGAAGATTGGTTCGACAGGCTGAACGCAATTTCAGGTCCCGAGCCGGAAGAGGTCTCTTCTGCTGATGCGCTTGAGATTGCTAAGAACTCAGCCCCACGACTCCTCGCTGCTACGGTTGGCACCGAGCCACAGGGCCTCGCACCGGGCGATCATGTCAGCGTTGCACCTGACGATTATGGTCAGGTCTGGGTGGCAGGTGAGCTCGTCTCAGCCCAGCCAAATAAGATTACACTTTTTAAAGTAGAAAACGCGATTGAGAGCCTGCACATTCATTTCCCACGGGCGGGATATCTCGTCCGCAAAGTGGAGAGCTGATCTCTCCCCTGTGGCAAGGGGCTGGAAATGAAACACGTAAAACCAATAACTGCAGCGACCTGCGCGCTGACAATGGCAGGCTGTATCTCAACAGAAAGCTATAGCCGTGATCAGGCCTACACGGCGTGTCGAAGCGAAGGCGTAACCGACATGAATGAGTGCATTCGTGATCGCATGGCCCAATATTCCGAAGAGCGCATGGCGGCCGTTGAAGAGCGTCAACGTCGCGAAAACGAATGCAATCAACGCCGCGCCGAGGCTGGTGCGCGTGGTGTGCCTCACGATCAGGTCCGCTGCGATGGCGAAGTTTTCACGGACTGAGCAATAAAAAACGGGGAGCCTGAAGCTCCCCGTTTCTGATTTTCTGGTTCTGAACCAGCGCTTATGGCGCTGTATATTCAAACTCGAAGCCAAGGAAGTCGAGAATGGCCTGCGGGTCATCACCCAGCTGCATGAGCTGCGCTTCAGACTGAGCACCAAGTGGCTCATCCGGGTTCAGCGCGACGCGTAGTGCACCACCATTCATGACAAAATCAGCAATACCATTGATATAACCAACCGCTGGCGGGAAGACCTGAGCGGCTTCCATACCGCCCATGCGTGTCAGACCGCTGACGAGCGCACGAAGCTCTGCAGGTGATGCGTTGCGGATCATCGCCGCTTCAGCATTGTCTTCCGGCATAAGCTGGGCAATCGCAATTGCGAGACCAAAGACTTTATCCATGCCGCCATCATCAGCAATTTCGAAGTCGAAGTCTGTCAGGGCCATTTCAGACGCCATCAGTTCTTCAAGTGCCGCGTCGAACGGATCTTCAGACATACCGTCTTTGTCGCTGCCCGTGTCGCCTTTGCCTGCATCTTCGTAAGCTGTGACGAACTCGCTATAGCTCGGCATGTAACCCGCAAAGCCCATATTCAGCGTGCCAAACCCATCTGCGTCGGTTCCGAAGTCGAAGCCTGTCATGCCTGTATCGGCATCCCAGTCGAGGCTCATGCCCATGTCCATATTGATGACATCCATGTCGAGGTCGACAAGCGCCTCACGGACAGAACCAAACATAGCGAACACTTCGCTTGCTTCCGGATCTTCGGCGACTTCCGGCATGTCCGCCATAAAGCCGGTCATGAAGTCCAGATAACCGCCGAGATTGTAGCTGATGTCCTGACCTTCAAAAGCGATACGCTCCGGCACGAACCAGTTCCACTCGGACAGATCAACCAGCGTACGGCCAACCGTAGAGATCGTCACGCCATTGAGCGTGCTGACAGAGTCAAAGCTCTCGAACTGACCAAGGCTCATCAGCTCCTGAATGCCAGCATCCGGCACTTCCTGACGCTCCAGATAGCCCATCAGAACACCAAGGTTCATACCGGACATGGTGCTGAGGCCAACAGAACCGCCTGATGCAAACTGAATCGGCTGAGACAGCTCTTCAGCAGCAATGCTCATAGACAGATCGTATGATGTGCCTTCAGACAGCGCGAAACCGAAATCACCTCGGTCGATGTCTGAACCGGCAGAGAGCGCGATCACCATGTCCATCGCGATGTTCTGGTCTGTTTCACCGTCGTCGATATCCATGTCGATAGACATGTCCATGTCATACATAGCGTATTCGTCGATCTCGACTGAACGATAGAAACGGGCCAGTGGCGCAAATAGCGGCCACGCATTGTCTTCACCAGCTTCAGATGCAAACAGCGCATCAATGCCAGCATTCACTTCGTCAGACGCGGCATGCCAGACAAACCCGTCCAGCACGATCTGATCATAGGTCAGTGCGTATGAATTGATCGCGAAATCAGCGCCTTCGAGTTCTGCTTCTACTGCATCTTCCGGGATCAGACCGGTCGCAGTTTCGGACATCTCGCTCGCAATAGCGTCGACGATGGATTCAATACCGACAAGGCGTACGTTTCGCAGGTCGATACGTGAGCCAAGCTCAGCTGTTTCGTTGGCTGCGAGTTTGGCAACTTCGCTGTCCTCGAGACCGTAAACACGGAACTCGCCAATATTGACGCCGAAGCTGATATCTTCAGACAAGCTAAACGAGATCGTCACGTCAGTGGCGACATCGCCGCCATTCTCAGACGCGAAACCACCATAGCTGACCTGCAGCATGTCTGGCAGGTTTGAGAGAAGCGCCTGAACAGACGCCTGACCTGCAAGACGGCCACCCGGAGCTTCCGTGCGAAGCGCCTGATAATTGGCAAGCTGGCCGGAAACTTCATAGCCCCAGGACGCTTCCTGCGCGAGTACAGCTGGCGCACCAACTGTTGTCGCAACACTTGCGCCCATAAGAGCCAGGCCAGCTGAGAGAGATTTCAATTGCATCATTTTCCCCTTGTAAATTTGCGTCCCTTCTAAACGAAATTTATCGTTTTGGCAACAATAATTATCGTTATTCGGCAAGTCCTGTCATATCCCGATAAAATGTCCACACCATACGCTCGGTTGTGATAAAGCCCCAATTCCAATCAGAATGATAGTCTGCGAGCGGCATAGCTGCCTGAATTTCATCAAGGGTTTTCCCCTCGGACACGAGTGCCATTACAGCCTCCTGACCAGCTTTCAGCATATCGACGCTGGCCTGCAGGTCGGCGACACTCGCCATCGGACCGTGGCCTGAAATGATGACAGTTTCCTCATCGGCCTGCGCGATAATTTTCTCCATACCGCGGATATAGCCCTGCACCGAACCGCCGTTGTCGAGGTCAATGAACGGGAAGCGGCGATTAAAGAGAAGGTCACCGGCATGGATCACGTTGGCTTCTTCAAACACCACAAACAGGTCACCATCGGTATGGGCGTTAGGTGCATGATAGAAGCGCGCGGTCTGACCATTCATCGTGATCGTATCGCCTTCATCGACATTTACGGTCGGCAGCGCCAACCCTGACAGCGCATCAGGCGTTCGACCGGAAAGCGCCATGAAGTTCGGCTCGATCAGACCCGGCCTGACATTCGGGTGCGCCATAACTGTCGCGCCGCGTTCTGCGAAATACGCATTACCGAGAACATGGTCGCCATGAAGGTGAGTGTTCAGAACAAGGTCGACGTCATCACCGTCAGACACAGCATGGATGGCCTCCTCCAGCGAGTGCGCGAAGATTTCCATCTGCGTATCAATCATGAAGACGCCATCCGGACCTGCCAGAATGCCGACATTACCCGCGCGATCATTTGTCAAAGCGTAGATGCCATCGCCCAGATCATGGGTTGTGACCGGCGGAACATCCTGCGCGAAAGCCGGGGCAGCGCAAAGCGCGATAGATGAAAGTGCGTAAGTGATCGGGCGCATGGTAAATCCTCCAGAGTTAAACGCATAAAGTGCGGCGTTCAGAGGATTGGGCAAGCCAGTTCAAGCGAATGTCATGAGTTCCGGCTGTAGAGATATTCCGGATCATAGTGCGTTCCCACCCGGTATTTGTACTCTTTGAGCAGGCCAAAGCCGTAACGATGATAAAAACGCTGCGCACCGTCATTGAATTTATAGACACTGAGATAGAGCGGCACCCGCCCATTCCTGTCGATCCAGGCCAGCATCTGGTCCATGAGCTTACGCCCCGTACCCTGCCCGTGAAACGCTTCATCCACATAGAGACGCGCAATCTCCATCGCCCCCTCAGGGCAATCATCTACCGGCAGCGTGCACGGACCTGCTACCGCATACCCAACCAGCGCGCCGTCGTTCGTAACAGCAACCCAGATCCGCGTTTGCGGATCGCTGAGCGCTCGCTGATAGGCTTCAACGCTATGGCTCTCATCCAGAAACTGCTGCAGGTCTTCCGGCTTATAGAGATGGGCAAACTTGTCAGAAAACGTCTTCGCGCCGAGCGCGGATAGCGCTTCAGCGTCAGAGGTTGCTGCCGTGCGGATCGTAAGGTCAGACATGCCAGCCTCTTAGCGAGTGCGCTGCATCAATTGAACCCCATTTCTGAGGCGGGCCGTCAATTATGCCTGAACGGGTTGGGATACCCAGATGGAGGGCGGTATAGCGCGGCGCAGATCATCCTCGAATTTGCCGAGCTCTTTCTCCAGCTGCTTCAGCTCCTTGTCAGTATTATCGTAGAGCTTTTCGCTCTCCTTGTCGTTTTGCTTGAAGCCAATCGCCCACCGCTTCACATCCCGAAACGCGTCGCGCAGCTCTGACGTGAGCCCTTTCACAAAGTTCGTAAATTCAAGGTCGCCGCGAAGCTCCATGGCCTCCGGCGTCTGATCCAGCCTTACCCGTTCATACTGCATGACAGCTTCCTTTCGCTGCGTGTCGGGTAGATTGTCTGACTCGGCAACGGTATCAGGATCGACGTCGTCTGGCTCATTGATATCAGAGTTCTCCGCAGCTTCGTCGTCAGAAGTATCCTCGCTATCGCCAGACGCTCCAGTCGCCATGGATGCTCCGAGACTACCGACATCTGGCATAATCATGCCGCCACCGGCTGCGCTGCCCTGCAAATCGGCGAGGGCTTTATGAACCTTTTTATAGTCGCTCAGAACCTCTTTCAGCTCTTTAGCGAGCCGCGCAATCTGCTTGGCCATTTCCCGAGGCTGGAACTGCCAGACCTTTCGCATGAGTTTAATTTCTTCTCTGATGCGCAGGAGCGCTTCGCGTGCACGTCCTTTTTCCCGCGAGAGCGCCTCTATTCGGGCATCATCTGCAGTGGAGGGTTTAGAGCCTTCTTCAGCAGCGTTCTGCGCAAGCGGAGACAGATCGATAGCAACGCCCTCACGCTTACTCGTCCGTTCTACAGCCGCTTTCATCGCCTCATGTGGCGATACAGTTTTTCCACGCGGTCGCGCAGCATCCGCCTCGCTTCGGGGCAAGGACCGGGAAACAAACGGATCAATGGTCAGGCTCATTTATGAGGTCCAGCTACTTCCCGCTTTCTGCGGTGTTCCGTCACTCTAGCCGGAGCCGGTTAAAGCTGGCCCTGCGCAATCTCACAAGTTTGCGTAAAATTATCCATGAGACTGCGTCGAAGGCGCTGGACAAAGTAGTTAGCTACACTGACACTCCATCCAATAAGTAAGGGAGGACACATCCATGAAATCAGCTTTGAGATCGGGCATCGCCTTTGCCTGTCTTGTCGGCGCAGCGTGCGTACCCGCCAGCCTGTCAGCACAGGAAGCCACTCCATCCGAAACATCCATACCAGCTGAACGCCCTGTCGCCATGACGCAGTACGGCGCGGTGCGCGGCACAGTCGAGGAAGGCATCAATGTCTTTCGCGGCATTCCTTACGGCGCAGACACGCGCGACACGCGGTTCCAGCCAGCGAACCCACCAGAACCATGGGATGGCGCACGCGAAGCAGTAGATTATCCGGACACGATTCCACAGGTTGGTGGCGGTAACCCTCTCTTCCGCTCATGGGCACCTGATCCAGCACCTGGCATGAGCGAGAACACTCTCGGCCTGAACGTGTGGACACCGGGTATTGATGACCGCGAGCGCCCTGTCATGGTCTGGCTGCATGGCGGCGGCTTTCAAACGGGCAATGGCTCTTCCACGGCTTACGAAGGCATCAACCTTGCGACCCGAGGTGATGTGGTCGTCGTTACCATCAATCACCGCCTCAATGCGTTCGGACATTTGTATCTTGCAGGCCTCACCGATGATCCGGCTTATGCCGATAGCGGGAATGTCGGCAGCCTCGATATGGTGATGGCGCTGGAATGGGTACGCGACAATATCGAGCAGTTTGGCGGAAATCCTGACAACATAACAATCTTCGGCGAATCGGGCGGCGGACGCAAAGTCTCCACTCTGATGACCATGCCACGCTCAGAAGGCCTGTTTCACCGCGCCATCGTCCAATCCGGCTCGCATCTTCGCTTCCGCGAACCAGAATCCGCCACTGAAGACACTTTGGAATTCCTCGAGCATCTCGGCGTTTCTCCGGATAACCTTGAGGCTCTGAATGACATCCCGCAGGACGATTTCATTGAAGCTCTTATCTCATCAGGCCGTGACCCGAGCGCCTCTATCTTCTGGGGACCGGTCCGCGACGGACGATCACTTCCTCACCACCCCTTTGAGGCGGAAGAAGACGAACCAAACCAGCATGTTCCCATGCTTGTTGGCTCCAACAAGGATGAGCTTTCGCTCTGGCTGATCCGTCCGGGCAATATGCCAACGCTTGAATACAGCCTTGTCGAACCTCTGATCGGAGAGTTCGCAACCGAAGACGAGTTCAACGAACTCGTCGCCGGATATCGCGAAATTTACCCTGACTATTCTGACGCCGATCTGATGGTTGCGATTGCGTCTGACGTTCGCTATTCCGGCAATGCCTATCGGCAGGTCCGCCTGCGCGCCGCACAGGAAGGCACCGCGCCGGTTTACATGTACCAGTTCGATTGGGAAACCCCGGTCGCTGGCGGCATTTTCGGCGCACCGCATGCGGTAGAAATCGCCTTCGCGTTCGATACACTCGGCAATTCCACATCGATGATCGGCGATCCAGCTGCCGCCCAGCCGGTAGCCGACCAAGTGAGCGAGGCGTGGATTTCGTTCGCACGTCATGGCGATCCGAACGCACGCGGACTTCCATACTGGCCGGCCGTATCCATCGATCAGACGCCTGCCATGCGCTTCGATCTGGAATCAGAAGTCGAGGCAAACTACTTCTGGGACGAAATGCGAGTACTTTATCGCTACGACCGCTGAACGACACAACCCGAGCAAAGAAAAGGCGGCTCCTGGGAGCCGCCTTTTTTGTGTCGGTCAGACCTTCTTACCAGGCATGGACAGCATGTCCCGCTGCAGGGTTCGACCGGCCAGCAGATAGTGTACCGATGCCCAGAGATACAGACAGGCAAAGATGACGATCGCATATTGCAGCCCCTTGGCGTCGGTGCTTTCACACATGGCTGCTTGCGCCTCGCTCAAATTCACAGCCGCTGTACAGACCTCAAGCGACAGCCCCAGATCTGACGTCGACAGCATGAGGCCTTTCAGTGTTGTCGACAGAATACCCGATGCTGGCGGCCCCAAAGCAAGACCGACAAGGTTCACAACAAACAGCGCGACCGCAACGGAAGTCGCTCGCATACGGCTATCCACGACACCGCCAAAAACCGCATACATCGGGCCAAGATAGAAATAGTGGAGCAGCGCCGCCGCGCAGAGCGGGATAAGTGCGATGAACAGCTCCGGCACGAGGAAGCCAATCACGTACAGCGGTACAGAAACCGACATGCCGAGCGCAGGTAGCCAGGACAGCGCGTTCGGGTGTCGCTTTGAAATCATGTCTGAAATCCAGCCCGACGAGAACACGCCAATCGCCGCGAATAGCCCCATAACGAGACTATAGTAGATAGCGGCTTCTGTTAGAGAGAGGCCATGCACACGGCGCAGGAAGGCCGTCACGAAATGGCCAATACCATAGCCGACAAAGGATGCGATGGCGGCGCCCAGAACCACGTGAATATAGGCAGGCTTGCTTTTCAGAATGCGCAGCACTTCTGAGAGCTTCGCGGTTTCTTTATGCCGAGCCGACACGGGATCAGTATAGCCACGCGGTGGTTCCTTCAGCGTGAAAATCAGAACAAAACCAAGCAAAAGGCCCGGCAACCCAACCGCCGCGAAGGCAATTCGCCACCCTTCAAGGGCGACCACATTGAGACTTTCGGCAAGCCCTTCCAGCCCCATCGACGCCATCAGATTATAGACGTTCTGGCCTGTGACATAGTCGTTGATCGGGCCACCCGCGACGCCTGCGAACATAGCCCCCAAAGGCACGCCCAAGGCATAAATCGACACCGCGGTCGCACGGCTCGACGGCTTGAAATAGTCAGCAATCATAGACTGGGCGGGCGGTGTGCATCCGGCCTCACCAATGCCAACACCAACTCGCAACAGGAAAAGCATCAGGAAGCCTGTCGCAAAGCCGCAAAAGACCGTCATCAGGCTCCAGAGCGTCAGTGCCGCGAGGATAATCCATTTGCGGCTACGCGTCTCTGATATGCGGGCAATCGGGATACCGAGCGTGACATAGAACAGCGCAAACGCCGTGCCGCCAATCATGCCCATGTGCCAGTCTTCAAGCCCGAGCGAAATTTTGATCGGGTCATTCAGAACCGCCAGAATGGCGCGATCAATGAAGTTGAAAATGTAGACGAGAAGAAGGGATCCGAGCACATAGGCGCGATAACCGCGCGATCCATACCCTTCATTGATATCAGACGCCACCGCCTCTCCAGGCGTTGCCAGACTTGCCATTTTTCACTCCCTCAAATGGGACAAGGTCTGCCGTTCAGCCCCGGTGCCCGCCCTCATTTATGTGCCCATAGGTAATCATCTGGCGCTCTAAAGTGCCAGACTTAGTTTTTATACGGGTAGCTAAACATATTCAGTCGCGGGTAGTGACGCGATTGGAAATATCTATTCGCAAGCGCCCTGAGACGCGACGCTGACACCAGCCGCCGCGGCGCCGCAAGCGTTGGAATAGGTGCGCCCGTCACAACCGCACACAGGCGCATATTCCATAGTGCAGATTTCCGGACGAGGTGTGCATGTGCCCGCTGCATCGGCAATGGCCATGCAGGTATTTGCCTCCATCGCGCAGTAATCGGTAGCAGAAGCACACTGAAAGCCTGCAATACCGCCACAAATGCCACCGGTTTCACCCGGTCCCGGACCAGCAGCGGGCGGAGGCGCGTCGGTCACACAGCCTGCAAGCAAAAGCGCAAAAAGAGAAAGCGAAAAATTACGAATAAGAGTCATTTGGGGCCAGCCACTGTATTGCGCTCGACAATCTCAATGGTCTGAACCTGTAGATGCTTTTCTGACAGGAACCGGACAGCCGGATCGTCTTCGCGGATTTCAACATTAGAGATCAGCTTTACCGCAAGATTGGCCATAAGTGAAATCGGCTGGCGCACCGTCGTCAGGCCCGGAAACGCAATCCACGATATTTCAGAATCATCAAAGCCTGTCACAGACAGATCATCAGGCACAACCAGTCCGCGCCTGTTTGCTGTCGCCATAACGCCCGTCGCCATGTCGTCATTGGCGCAGAAAATTGCGGTTGGCGGATCATCAAGATCGAGCAGATTATTTGCCAACCGCGCACCCGACAGAAGCGAATAATCACCCTCAATGTAGAGCTCAGGCATGAGCGGTAGGTCATGATCTGTCAGGGCCAGATCGAAACCCATTTTGCGCGCACCGCTCGCCGGGCATGAGGCGGGACCAGACATAAATGCGATCCGCTTATGGCCTTTCTCGATCAGATAACGCGTCATCGCACGCGCACCACCTCGATCATCAAAACTGACCCGGCTGATATCAGGGCTGCCATCCATATCGCCCAGCATGACGAGCTTGGTGTTCAATTTGGAGAGATGATCAATCAATCCCGCCTGCTGCGTTTGCAGCGGCGGCACGATCAGACCATCCAGAGACAGGACATTCAGGCGCGTTGTAGTCGTTTCACCGTCAAACGTGCCATCGGGAAGTTCATCAATGTCTTCCACGACCAGGTGATGCCCAAGCTGGCGGCTGGTACGTAGTGCCGAAATCAGAAGCTGGCTCAGATAGGCGGAGCTGGTATTGTGATACAAAAGCCCGAGCAACAGGGACTGCCCTCGTGCAAGGCTTCGCGCCATCGGGTTCGGGCGATAATTCAGTTCGGCAATCGCAGCCTGTACACGCTCACGGGTGTCCGGCTTCACAGAGGCCGACAGGTTCAGCACACGCGAAACCGTCATCTGTGAAACGCCAGCCAGATCCGCTACGTCTTTGATTGTTATGGCGCGTCGTTTAGGCACGCTCTCCCCCTGGCCATGCCGTCGCTGATACCCGCCCCGCAACAACACGCCAAACCTTACTGCACAGCGTTAAGCCGCCGGTCAACAAGCCTGTCCGGCGGCGTATATAAAAAACCTGTGAGCAAACAGCCTAGTGCTGGCTTTCCGGGGTCGTGACCTTCATGCCTTCGAGATCTGCGCTTACAGAAATCTGGCATGAAAGACGGGAGTTTTCCTGAACGCCGTCAGCGAAATCGAGCATGGATTGCTCCATAGCTTCCTGCTCGCCGGTTTTCGGCAGAAACTCAGCGTCCACATAAACGTGGCATGTCGCGCACGCACACGCACCGCCACAGTCAGCATCAATGCCTGGAACATTGTTGCGTACTGCCGCTTCCATCACGCTCTCGCCAACATTTGCGTCAACTTCACGTTCCGTACCCAAGTGATCGGCGAATATAATTTTTACCATAGGGGTTTGCTCCTCTATTTCTGGCCAGCCATAGCTTCAGCCAGAATGTCCTTCATTGTTTTTGTCTGATCAACAACCAGTTCCGGTGAGATGTCAGCATTGACGGCGATCAGCCTCTTTGCCGTGAGAAACTCTGCCGGAGCGTTAACAGCGTCCACAGAGATCAGGCGTCCCGACCGGAAATAGAACACTGCGAAACTGTTTGTAGTTGGTTCGCCGCGAACAACGGCTTCGTCATAGTCCTGGGACAGACCTGCAATCTGCAGCTTCACGTCATACTGGTCAGACCAGAACCATGGAACGTCTTCAACCGGACGCCTGGCGTCCATGATATGCGCCGCGACGATCTTGCCCTGCTCGATCGCGTTGTGGACGCTCTCAAGGCGTCCATCGCGACCGTAATGGACCAGAGGACGGTGCGCGCAGTCACCAATCGCGTAAACGCTCGGGTCGTTCGTGCGTGCATCGCGGTCGACCAGAATTCCGTTTTTGCAGGCAATACCGGCGTCGGCAGCTATTTCTTGATTTGGAAGAATACCGATACCAACAAGAACCAGATCACATGGGATGACATCACCGGATTTCAGAACACCGGCCGTTACAGCCCCGTCCTGCGTTTGCAGTTCAGCGAGCATAGCGCCCGTCTTGATCGTCACGCCGTGGGTCTCGTGCAGTTTCTGGTAAAACTCGGACATGACCGGCGAGGTAACACGCGCCAGAACGCGGTCCGCCATTTCGAGCACAGTGACTTCCAACCCGAGTTCGCGCGCTGCGGCAGCCGCTTCAAGGCCGATATAGCCTGCGCCAACAATCAGAAGGCGGCGGCCTTCCTGAACATTCGGCTTCAGCACATCAATGTCTGAAAGCGTACGCAGATCGAACACATTAGAAGATTCCGCGCCGGGCAGTGGAAGCGCACGCGGGCGAGACCCTGTCGCAATGATCAGCGTGTCATAGTCGATCGTCTCACCATCGCTCAGCGCGACGGTTTCAGCCGCGCGATCAATCTTCTGCGCGCTGACGCCGGTCTTCAGCGTGATATTGCTGTCTTCATAGAATTGAAGCGGCTTCAGAAAGAGACGCTCACGATCAAGCTTGCCCTTCAGATAGGCTTTGGACAGCGGCGGACGCTGATATGGCGGCGCAGGTTCGTCACCAATCATGGTGATCGTACCCTCAAAACCGGCCTGACGCAGTGAGACGGAAGCCTGACCACCAGCCTGTCCAGCGCCAATAATGACGATCTTTTGATCCGCAGACATTTTCCAACCCTATAGTTCACCGCGATTTATGACGCCTGCGTCATTTTTTTGCAAGTGCTTGATTGCCTTTTATCTTCACCCTAATCAGATCAGATGCGACAGGACCCTGATATTGAAATTTCCCTCGTCGGGGAAGAAGCCACCATCGATTTGGGGGCAAAGCTCGCATTGAATTTACGAGCAGGTGATTGCATTTCGCTAAATGGCGACCTTGGCGCGGGTAAAACCACCCTGTCTCGCGGGTTAATTCAGGCCCTTCTGGGTACTGATACCGAAGTGCCCAGCCCGACCTACACCATCGTTCAGACCTATGAGACAGGCCCTGCCCCGATCTGGCATTTTGACCTCTACCGGATTGAAGGCCCTCACGAGCTGATCGAGCTGGGGTTTGAAGATGCCGAAGGCGACATCATGGTCATTGAATGGCCTGAAAACGCAGGCAGCCTTCTGCCGTCACAGCGACTCATCGTAGAGCTGATCTTCACGGATAATGGGCGGTCTGCCCGCCTGACCGGCACCACGCCAGAATGGAAGCAAAGACTGAATGACATCTTCGACCGGATCTGACCGCAACGCGGCCATCAATGCGTTTCTGGCGGAAGCCGGATGGGGCGGCGGCGAACGTCGCTCGCTGGGTGAAGATGCGTCTACGCGCCGATATGAGCGCGTCTATCAGGGAAGCGATGTCGCCGTTCTTATGGACGCCCCGCCAGCAGCCGAAGGCAAACCGTGCGGGCCTGATGCGAGCACCCAGGAACGTATCCTGGCGGGCTGGAATGGCCGGACACGTCTCGCCGCCTGCCGCGTGGATGCTTTCGTCGGCGTCGGCGAGCATTTGCGCTCACTTGGCCTGTCAGCGCCCGAAGTCATCGCTTTTGACGTAGAACAAGGCTTTGCGCTCCTCGAAGACCTTGGCGACACGATCTACAAAACCGAAATCGAAAACGGCGCCAGCGAGCGCGAGCTTTATCTCGCCGCCACCGCTGCGCTTGCGCATGTTCATAATGCACCGGCACGGGAAATCGTCAGCGCTGCAGAATGGCGTTGGCCAATCCTCGAATACGACACACTGGCTCTGACGACAGGCGCAGACCTCTTCCCGAAATGGTATCCCGCCTATGATAAGGGCGTTAAATTCTCTGGCAGCCTGCAGCTGGAATTCGACGGCATCATCCGTGCACTGAGTGATTATCTGGCAAGCCTGCCGCAAGTCCTGATGCTGCGCGACTACCATGCTGAGAACCTTCTCTGGCTTCCGGAACGCGACGGACTGAAAAAGGTCGGCATCCTCGATTATCAGGACGCCGTACGCGGCCCCGCGGCATGGGACCTCGCCATGTTCATTCAGGATGCCCGCCGCGATGTGTCACCAGCGGTCGCCCGCGAAGTTTTCCGCGGCTATCTGGCGCTTACCGGCAATGAAGAGGAAAGCTTTAAACGGGATTTCGATATTGCAGGGGCCATCAACGCGCTTCGCATTATAGGCGTGTTTGCTCGCCTCGTTCGCCGCGACAACAAACCGAAATATGAAGCCTTCCTGCCTCGCGAATGGGGTCATCTGAAATCAAGCCTTCAAAACCCCGCGCTGAAAGATTTGAAGCGCGTCCTTGAGATCGCTGCACCGCAACTGAAAGACGCCTGATATGGGACAGCCTATCCGCACCGCCATGTTCCTTGCTGCGGGCCTTGGCACCCGCATGCGCCCGCTCTCCAACGAGACGCCGAAGCCGCTAATCAAAGTCGCAGGCAAAGCGCTTATGGATTTCTATCTCGATCAGGCAGTCAAAGCGGGCGTCGAGCGCGTCGTGGTGAATGTGCACTGGCTTCCAGAACAGGTCGAAGCGCATATGGCTGCACGTACTGATGTCGAAGTATTTCTCTCCGATGAACGCGAGGAGCTTCTGGAAACGGGCGGCGCCATCGTAAAAGCGCGTAAGCTGCTCGGCGATGATCCAATCTTCATGGTGAACACGGACGCCTTCTTTGCGAGCGGCAACGGCAATCCCTTTGCGGCCTTAGCTGCCGCTTATGATCCAGATCGCATGGATGACCTGCTTCTGCTGGCAGACCGCACAACCAGTATCGGATTTCCGGGCCCTGGCGATTTCTATCTGAAAGAAGACGGCCAGCTGGAACGCCGCGGCGAGCGTGAAACTGCGCCTTGGGCTTATGCCGGCGCACGTATTACCAAAGCCAGCCTCTATGACGGCGAAGCGCTTCGTCCATTCTCGGCCAATATTATCTGGAATAGAATCCTCACAGAAAATCGCCTCTTCGGCCTACCCTTCAAAGGTCAATGGATGCATGTTGGCGAACCGGCCGCCATTCAGGAGGTTGAGGACTGGATGAGGACGCACCCGACAGCATGACATCACATCTCTCAGACGCGCTTTTTGGTGATACCCGCGTATTCACCCTGCCTGCGGGGGCAGACTTTCTGGGAGACCTCGCAAAAACGCTGATTGATGTGACCGGTGCGCGTGAGCATCCGGAACAGCTATCAGATGCGCTTGTCTTTGTGCCGAACCGGCGATCTGCGCGTGCGCTAGCCGCACGTCTGTTCGCCGAACTGAATTCGCCCGGTTTTCTTCCGCCTGATATCCGGCCGCTTGGCGATGCAGGCGATAACGACCCTGCCCTCCTTGGTGAGCTTACCGACGTGGATGTACGCCCACCAATGCCCAAAGGCTCCCGCCTAGGCGCACTGACGCTGCTGGTCAATCAATGGCATGACACACGCGGCGAACACATCACGCTGGCCTCGGCCATGTCGGTTGCGCGCGATCTCGCTCGCCTTCTGGATCAGGCCGCACTGGCTGGCGACGTACGCTGGGAAGAGCTTCCAAATCAGGTCGAGAATGCAGAGCTTGCCAAGCACTGGGAAATCTCGGTTCAATTCCTCTCCATTCTGACCACGAAATGGCCAGACTTTCTGGAAGAGAATGGATATTCTGATAGCAACGCGCGCGACCGTATGGCAGCCGAAGCGCTCTGCCAGCGCTGGGAACGCCAGCCGCCCAACTCGCCCGTTATCGTCGCTGGCTCTACCGGTTCCAGCCCGTCTACGCGCCTTTTAATGGCCGCCGCAATGAAACTGCCGAAAGGGGCCGTCCTCTTTCCGGGCCTCGAACATGATGTGGATGCCCAGACATGGCACGCCATCTCCAAAGCGCCGAGCCACCCGCAATTTGCCTTTGCCGAATCGCTGTCTGCCCTGCAGAGCCATCCGGATAAGGTCCGCCTCTGGCCGGGCTATACCGAACGCCCTGCCCTTCAGCCACGCCGTCAGATTATTCAGGAATCGCTTGCGCCTGCTGATACGACAGCCGACTGGGTAACCCGTCTCAAACAACGCGCGGCGCCTGCTTCTCCGCAGAGCCTCACCACCAATGGCCTGAAAGGGCTCTCGCTGATCGAAGCCGCGAGTGAGGCTGAAGAGGCCAACGCAATCGCCCTGTTGATGCGCGAGGTTCTGGAAACACCGGAACGCACCGCCGCGCTGGTCACCCCTGATGCCACGCTGGCACGCCGCGTCTCTGCGCTGATGGAACGGTGGGATGTGCATGTCTCGCCGTCGGCGGGCTGGCCTATCCTGCAGACGCGTGCAGGCCGGTTCATGATTGCCGCTCTGGACTGGGCGCTCGACCCTGGCGGCCCGCTGGCAATTGCGCGCCTTTTAAAACATGAACTGACTGTTCTCTCCGACGACACGTCCCGAGACGCGTCTATCTCTGCACTGGAACGCGGGCTTCTTCGTGATCTGCGCAGCTGGAAAACCCTGTCAGAGCTAGGCGACAAAGCCGTTTCTCAGGCTGAACGCGCCGAGAAAAAGCCCAAGCACGCTCTGGTGTCAGCAGACGAGTACGACCTCGCCAACCATCTGATCGAAGACCTGCACACACGCGCCGAAGGCAGGATCGAACCGATCCTTGCAATGATCGAGGACAAGTTCGAGCTTCGCGCCTTTATAGAAGCCTTCGCCGAGCTTTGTGACACGCTTACGCGTCATCCCGACGATGAAGGGCCGTCGATTCTCTGGTCCGGCCAGGACGGCTCGAGCCTTGCACGTTTTCTCGAAGAGGTCGCGCAGATTGGCGATTTCCTGCCGCCAATTGAGCAGGATGACCTCAGACCGCTGATCACCCAGCTGGCGGGCGACCTGCGCGTTGTGGACGATCTGCCATCCCATCCGCGCCTCAACATTTGGGGCCCTCTGGAAGCGCGTCTTCAGTCCTGCGATCTCATGATCCTCGCAAGCCTCAATGAAGGCTCATGGCCTGAAGCTCCGAGCACGGACGGTTTCCTGCCACGTAACTTCAGAGCCAATATCGGTCTGCCTGATACCGAGGCCCGCGTCGGCCTTGCCGCGCACGACTTTGCACAGCTTGCCTGTTCGCCGGAAGTAGTGCTGACGCGGTCCGAGCGAGTCGATGACAAGCCTGCCGTCGCGTCGCGCTGGCTCTGGCGACTGCGCATTCTGGCAAGCGGTGCGCTTGAAAGCCTTGAAGACACAGACGCACTCCTTCATGCGCCAACCGCCCATATTCTTGATTGGGTAGCCCATCAGCATGACGCAGAGGATGCCCCTGCCGTCACCTCTCCAGCACCCAAGCCGCCTGCCGGCAAACGCACAGACACAATCAGCGTGACAGAAGTCGAAACGCTAATCCGCGATCCATATGGCTTCTACGCAAAGAACCTGCTCGCGCTTGAACCATTGGAGCAAATCGATCCGGACCTCAGCCCGATGTCGATTGGTATTGCCATGCACAAAGCGCTTGAGAGATTCGATACGCTGAAAGCGCCTTATGTGACCGTTGACAGCATGGTTGCCAGCTTCGGGGACGAACTTACCGCCGTTGGCGCAGACGATCTCTTCATCGCCGAGCGGGAAATGCTCTGGCAGAAAGCCGCAAATGAGTATCTCGACTGGATGCGAAGCCGGGATGAGATGGTTGCCACGCGTAATATGGAAGTGAACTATTCGGTCGATCTCACCGTAAAAGGTCGCAGCGTTTACATGTCCGGCCGCGCCGACATGGTTGAAACCCTGCAGGATGGTAAGATCACCATCACCGACTTTAAAACCGGCAGCCCGCCTTCGGCAGCGCAGGTCACATCAGGCCTCATGCCTCAACTTCCTTTGCTGGCGGCGATGGCACGCATCAACGAAGATGACGCCAAGCCAAAGGGCGAACCTGCGGACCTGTTCTATGTCGGCTTCGGCTCGAAAAATGGCGTCACACAGATCGCAGACAGAAAGGGCAAACGCCCAATCCCTGAGCTGGTGGATGATGCCTTTACTGGCTTGAAGGATTTGCTCTCTGTCTTTGCGGATGCGGACACGCCTTATCTGTCTGGCCCGCGTATCCAGTTCCTCTCAAAGTATAGCGATTATGACGGCCTGTCGCGCAAAGCCGAATGGGCAGACCCCGGCCATGAAGGCATGGAGGAGGCACGATGAGCGAACAGATGTCAGCTTATGACCGCGTCGTCGCTGCCCAGAAGCAAGCCGCCCTGCCAGAAGCCTCTATCTGGGTTTCGGCCAATGCCGGCTCGGGCAAAACCAAGGTTCTGATCGACCGCGTTGCCCGCCTCCTTTTGACGGGTGTGCAGCCGGATAGTATTCTCTGCATCACCTATACCAAGGCGGCCGCAAGCGAGATGCAGCAGCGTCTCTTCAAACGTCTTGGCGCATGGTCGGTCATGGATGACAAACGCTTGGCAGAAGACCTGAAAGACCTTCAGGGCATGGACTATTCCGGCGACGGGGAAGCTCTGAAAGCGGCACGTGCCCTGTTTGCTAAAGCGCTTGAAACGCCAGGTGGCCTTCGCATTGAAACGCTCCACGCGTTTGCAGGCCGTGTGCTGCGTCGCTTCCCGCTGGAGGCGCGCGTCCCCCCCGGCTTTAAAGAGCTGGACGAGGTCGACAATAAAGCGCTCTGGACAAAGGCTGCCCGTAAATCCTTCGACAAGCTGAAAGCCAATCCGCACCGCTGGCCGCTCTTTGCTGACCTCATGAAAGAGACTGGCGGGAAGCGCTATGACGGCGCCATTGAGGTGATCACAGGCAGCGCGTCCAAGCTGCACCGATTTCTTCATGACGCACCCTCGCCAGAGCAGCGCTTTGAAGCGATCAGCACGACGTTAGGCGCGCCCTCTGAATCGGCCGAGAAGCTCCTTTCCGATCTCATGGACACCCAACTTCCACGCGCTGAAATATCGAACGCGGTTACTGACTTAACCGCAAGCGGAGGGAATGATAAACGCCTCATCGGCGCCTACTTACAAGCTACGCTTAGCGCCACAGACCCAAAAGTCGCTTTCGATAGTTATCGAAAAGTTTTTTATGATTCCAATAACAACCGCCGAAAAAAGAATCCGTTTACGAAGAAATTTGAAGGCACATTTATCGAGGGACTATTTTCTTGGGAAAACGGCTCAGAAACCGACCGCTTTCTTAGAAAAGAAAACGAAATCAAAGCCGCGCGGCTACGTGACCGCACCGTTACGCTTCTGGAGATCGCGGCTGATGTCATGGCCGAGCACGACCATGAAAAGCGCATTCGTGCAGGCCTCGACTTTGATGACCTGATCGCCAATACACGCGACCTTCTAACCGGCCCCGGCCTTGCCGAATGGGTGCTGTACAAGCTTGATGGCGGCATTAGTCACGTCCTGCTCGACGAGGCGCAGGACACTAGCCCTGACCAATGGGTGATTGTGAACTCGCTCGTGGAAGAGTTTTTCTCCGGCGCCAGTGGTCATGATCTGATCCGCACGCTGTTTGTCGTCGGCGACGAGAAACAGTCAATCTACTCATTTCAGGGCGCAGACACCGCAAAGTTCCAGTCCCAGCGTCAGCGCTTTGCATCCCGCCAGACCGACGACACGATTGGCGGTAAAATCCACCTCCCGCAGGTGGAGATGTCCTTCCGGTCCACCCAGCAAGTTCTGAGCTTTGTCGACGAGGTCTTCAACGGGCCCGCGTCATATGGCTCTGCGCCATTCTCGACCGCGCCACCAAGCGAAGCCGATAAAATCTCCCACCAAGCCTTCCGCGAACCGCATAGAGGGCTTGTCGAATTCTGGCCTCTGGATGAGCCGGAAGCCGTGCCAACCGGCGTGCCATGGCATGCGCCAATGGATATGGAACGGCAGGTTTCAGCACCGGCCCAGTTGGCGGCCAAACTAGCGAATTGGATTGACGCGCGGCTCTCACCCGGCGCACCAGCCGTCTATGAAGAGGGCAAGGATGGAAAGCCCCGCCCTGCGCGGCCGGGCGATATCCTCATCCTTGTCCGCTCACGTAAGGCGCTGTTTCATTCCATCATCCAGCAGCTGAAAGCCAAGGGGCTTCCTGTAGCTGGCGCCGACCGCCTCAACATTCAGGAAACTCTGGCGGTTCAGGACGTGCTGAACCTTGTACGCTTTGCTTTGCTTCAGGAAGATGATCTGACGCTTGCAGAAATCCTGAAAGGCCCATTCCTCGGCCTTCTGGATGATGACACTCACCTCTTCCCGCTCGCTTATGATCGCGGACGCAGCAGCCTTTGGCAGCGCCTTCAGGATAGCAGCCACGGCGACCACAAGAGGGCGACAGCCTTCCTGAAGACGGTCCTCGAACGTCGCCGCCTGCCAGCTTTTGAATTCCTCAGCTGGGTAATGAATACGCGGCACCAAGATCTTGGCCAGACAGGCTGGCAGATGATCAATGCGCGGTTCGGTTCGCCAGCGCATGACCCGCTTGAGGCTCTGATCTCCATCTCGGCCAATCTGGAAGATGCAGAAAGCGCCAGCCTGCAGACCTTCCTTGCCGCGGTTGAAGCACAAGATAGCGAGATCAAACGCGAACAGTCCGGCCCTGCCGACGAAATCCGCGTCATGACCGTACACGGATCAAAAGGTCTGGAAGCACCTATCGTCATCCTGCCGGATACCACGGGCATCGGTAATAATACGCTCTCCGGCAGTCTCAGCTTCACCGACGATGGCGTACCGGTCTGGATGGTGAAGAAGGATGAAGACTGCGCCGCCAGCGCAGCCATCCGCGCGCAGGAAGAAGCGAAATCCCGCGCTGAGGCCAACCGGCTTCTCTATGTGGCGCTCACGCGCGCTAAAGATCAGCTTCTCATTTGCGGCGCATGGAACGGCGCGAAGACCGGTCAGGGCTATAAAGACGGTAGCTGGTATGATCTCTGCCAGCAGACCATTGCGACATGGGCGCTCGGCGACGCAGAGCGCGATGAACATGGTATCTGGCGATTTGGCGGCCTGCCACAGCCTGAAAGCGATACGCCTGTTGTGCGCGAAGAAAAGCCCGTTGCCCCGCTGCCGGACTGGATTTTCACGCCACGCCCTGTGAGCACATCTGAGCATCAGGACCAGTTACGCGCGCCAAGCTCGCTTCTGCCCGGCGACACCCCTGTTCTTCCGCCATTCGGCAAAGACCATGTGCGCCGCTTCCAGCGCGGCCGCCTCATACATGCACTTCTGGAAATCCTGCCCGACACACCATACGAAGACCGACGCGCGCGGGCCTCCCGCTTTATTGACACCTGCCTTGATGCCGATCAGGCGCACCTCAAAGACGATATCATTGATGTAACCTTCTCGGTTCTGGAAGCACCTGAACTCGCACCAGTCTTCGGGCCGGGCGGACGGCCTGAAGCACCGGTGGTCGGGCGTGGGCCGAACATTCCCAAGGGGGTCATCATCAACGGACGGGTCGACCGTCTGCGCGTCACCGAGGATGAAGTCTGGGTAATAGACTATAAAACCGACAGGCCGCCACCCAAGCGCGCAGAAGACGTAGCCATGCCATATCTGGCCCAGCTCGGCGCCTATAAGGATGTCCTGTCTGTTACTTATCCTGACAAGTGCGTTAAATGCGCTTTATTGTGGACTGACGGTCCCCACTTTATGGTCCTTGACGAATCCGCCATGCTGGCGGCGCTCGTGAAAGCGAAAGAAACAGATTGACGCGATACGGGAGACGATTAACTCCCATCGCAAATTAGATGACGGAGACGCAAATGGCGGCCCTTGAGATTAACGACGATACTTTTGACACCGAAGTCCTGGCTTCAGACGTTCCTGTAGTAGTGGACTTCTGGGCGGAATGGTGTGTGCCTTGTAAAAAGCTCTCACCAAACGTTGAGCGCGTTGCAGAAGAAATGTCTGACAAAGTTAAAGTTGCCAAGCTGAACGTGGACGAGAACCCGATCACCATGACGAAGTTCGGTGTGCGCGGCCTTCCAACACTCATCCTGTTCAAGAACGGCAAGGTTACAGCTACGCACCTTGGCGATATGAGCAAAGACAAGCTGGAAGAGTGGATCAAATCCGAAACCGCTTAATCAGAAGGTTTCAGTCGATCACTTCGCCGTTCAGGCGCAGAACATCACCGGCAAGATAAAGCGATCCGCAGATTAATGCGTGGTCGCTTTTTTCTTGGGCGAGACGGGTGAGCGCCTCATCAATGTTCGTGTAGGCTGTCGCCGGAATACCGAGCGATGTCGCGATCTCACAAAGCGTATTCGGGTCTGCGCCATTCTGGCTGGTCTGCATTGGGATGCAGGCCAAGTGACTGATCATCGGTGCGAGATCATTAAGATAAGATTTGGCATCCTTATTCTTCAGCATACCAAAAGCCACTGGCATGGGCGCATAAGGCGAAATGGCTTTGGCCACCGCTGCGGCCGCATGCGGGTTGTGCCCGCCATCGAGAATTACCGTTTTGCCCGGAAGCTGGCGCGTTAGCGGACCATCCGCCAGCGTCTGCATGCGCGCAGGCCATTCTACGGCTTTGACGCCTTTCAGCGTATTCTCTACCGTCAGCTCAAACACGCCCGCACGCTTCAAGCCAAGCAAGGCGAGCATGGAGTTTGAAACCTGATGTGGCCCCTTCAGGCCAAGTTCGACGCCTTCGAGTATTAGGTCGTCGATTTGAATTGTAATCCGATCACCCTCGATGCGTGCTTCACCAGAATCAGCCACCGTATGGAACGGCGCGCCTTTAAAGATC
>QGCY01000001.1_pt1 | contig 146923 bp, 161 predicted proteins | sample 4708041 | NCBI WGS metagenome assembly QGCY01 (sample SAMN08941164, study PRJNA450518) | Sediment metagenome, whole genome shotgun sequencing project. | biome: grassland soil; feature: grassland; material: soil; isolation source: soil 14 days enrichment with methanethiol and mixed carbon source ... | reverse complement strand
ATCTTAATGCTCTATAACCAATTCCAATATGACCAGTTGCGCCATTAGCAAATGCCAAAGCTTCAGGTCCAATGCCGATACAATAACTTACATTATTTGCACCTTCCATTGCTTCACGACCAATTGCGACATTAAAATTTCCAGATGATGTTGATGACATTGCAGCATTGCCAATTGCGGTATTCGCTCCTCCGGTAGTCAGAAATGCCAATGTCAATGATCCAATTGCAATATTTTCTGAATCTGCTGTCACAGATGCTAATGCAGATAATCCAATTGCAGTATTTTGAGATCCGATAGTATTAGCTCCAAGTGCACCAGCTCCAAGTGCACAATTGAAAAGACCAGATATATTAGAACCAAGTGTGTCTGATCCAACTGCAGTATTCGCAATTCCTGCGGTATTATTTATCAACGATCGGTAACCAATTGATGTATTTGATGAACCACCATTATTACTTCCCATCGCTAAATATCCAACTGCAGTATTGCCAGATCCTGTAGAATTAGATGATAATGCTTGATAACCAACTGCAACGGTAGAATTTGCAGTATTTTGAAATCCTGCATTATATCCCAAACATACAGAAAAATTGCCTCCACTATATCCTGCTTGAAATCCTGCATTGACAGATGAATCTCCTCCTAAATAACCAGCAAGTGTGCCAATAGACACTGTATTGGCATCAGTAGTATTTTGTTGCATTGCTTGTGATCCAATTGCGACATTATTACGTCCTGTAGTATTATTCAGTAGTGCATTATTTCCGACTGCAGTATTTGAATTACCTGATGTATTTCGAAGTGCGAGACTGCCAACTGCAGTATTTGATGAAGCACCATTGATATTTTGCATTGCCAAATAACCAACCGCAACATTATTAGAAGTAGTAGTATTACTGGATAAAGATAAATGACCGATTGCAATATTACTATTTCCGATTAAGTTATTTTCTAATGCACCACGACCGATGCCGACATTATATCTACCAGAAGTATTAGAAGCAAGTGCCAAATATCCGAATGCATTGTTCCATGCTCCTGTAGTATTAGAAGTAAATGCATCACAACCAAATGATGTGTTATTAATTCCAGTTCCTGCATTTGCATTATCTGCTAATAAATTATTAGCACCATCACATGTAATTTCGATAAATGTGGAATCGGGACCCATTTGTCCTGTGGAAGTATTATAACGAACTACATCACCAGTAGTTACCTGTGCTAATCCAGTATTAAAATACAATCCACGATTTACCGTTCCTGTTATTCCACTTCCGATAACTGTTATATATTGACCATTTGCTGAACAATCGCAATCAAATCCAAGAAGTGTGTTATTATCTCCAGTAGTTATACTTATTCCTGCAGTATAACCAATTGCTGTATTATTAGTTCCGACTGAATTATTTACAAGTGCTTGACGACCAACTCCAGTATTATTGCTTCCAGTTGTATTATCTCCAAGTGCAAAATAACCAACTCCAGTATTATTCGATCCGCCAGTATTTAATTGCAATGCTTGACGTCCAAATGCACAATTATTTATTCCATTTGATGTATTTCGCAATGCCCAAAAACCACATGCTGTATTATTATCAGAAGTAGAAAATTGTAATGCTTGATATCCAATTGCAGTATTGAAAACTCCATTAATTGTATTATTCAATGCTTGATATCCAATTGCAGTATTACCTGTTCCACTTGTACATGATGCCATAGATTGATAACCAATCGCTACCAAATTTTGACCATTTGATACATCTCGCAGTGCTTGATAACCAATTGCGACATTATTATCCGCAGCGGACCCATTGCTCATTGCACTATATCCAATTGCTACATTACTATTTCCGACAGTATTAGAGAATAATGCAATAAATCCAATACCAATATTATTTGATCCAGATATATTTACTTCCATCGCACCTCGTCCCATGGCAACATTCGCACTTCCTGTAGTATTTAATCGTAATGCGTCAAATCCAACCGCAACATTATTATTACCATTTATTAATGAATTGAGTGCTAAACATCCATATGATGTATTTTGAGTTGCGGAAGTTATACTTGACGGGACTTCCGAAAATAGATTGTTGTTTCCATCACATAAGTATCCATAAGAAGATGCAGGACCGATTTGTCCAGTTCCAGAATTATATGCAACTAATGATCCAGTATTCACACTTGCTAAATTGGTATTAAAATAAAGTCCATTTGCAACTGTTGCAGTGATGCCATTTCCAATAACTGTAGTATTACTTAATGCTGAAAATGAGATAGCATTATTTCCAATATGAATATTATCTGATCCAGTGGTTATGTTATCTCCTGCATTAACACCAATTGCAATATTACCTGATCCAGTAGTTAAATTGCTTAAACAACCAGAACCGACGGATGTAGTTCCATTTGCTCCAGTAGAACCAGAAGCAGTAAATCTGCCAATTGCAGTATTATTTGAACCAGATATCAATGCATCAAATGTTCTTGCACCAATAATTACATTACTTGCACCAGATTGAAGATTTGTCGCTGCATTAAAACCAATTGCTATATCTTCATCTCCGCCGAAATTCCTTAGTGCTAAATATCCAATTGCAACATTTAAACTTCCTTGAGTCGATAATGCCATAGCATCCCTACCAACTGCAACATTTGATGATCCGGTAAGATTATTTGCCAGTGTATTATATCCGACTGCAGTATTACTCGAACCATCTCTAGAATTTCTCATCGAAAATGCGCCAAGTGCAGTATTTGCGCCACCCGCACCATTGCTATACATCGAGAAAAATCCCAATGCAGTGTTATTACTTGATTCTCCAGCACTTCTACCCGCTTCATAACCAATAATGGTATTATTACTTCCACCAGTTTTAAATACCATCGCATTTAATCCAATAGCAGTATTTCCTGTACCAGTAATAAGACCTCGTGCCGATTGATGTCCAATTGCTACTAAATTACTTGTGGTATAATCTCTTGCTGCATGGTATCCAACTGCGACATTATTACTGGCATTTACTGAATTGAATAATGATAGATACCCAATCGAAATATTTCTATCTCCTCCAAGATTTGATCCTAAAGCATCGACACCAAGTGCGACATTTTGATTTCCTGTTGTATTAAGAATCAATGCAAAAGAACCTAATGCAACATTATCACCACCAAATGTATTATTTCGAAGAGAGTCATGACCAATTGCAGTATTATTATTTCCAGTTGTATTACTTTGAAGTGATCGATATCCAAATGCACTATTATTACTTCCACTAATATTACTTTGCATGGATTGATATCCAACTGCGGTTAAAATCGAAGTGTCATTGCTATTGCTAATTACTTCAAACCCAATTGCCACAATTCCTCCACCTGTCGAATCAAATCCTGCATTTGAACCAATAACTACATTACCACTCGTATTACTTGCACTCATACAATTATATCCAATATAAACATTATCATTTCCTGTGGAAATAGCATCACCAGCATTTTTTCCCACAACTACATTTTGAGATGCAGAAGTGCCAACTCTCATCGCATTTACTCCAATAGTCACATTATCAGTTCCATCGATTAAGAAATTTGATGATAAATATCCAATTGCGACATTATTAGATCCAGTGGTTAATGATTGTAATGCTTGTGCTCCAAGACCAGTATTATTAGATCCAGAAATATTATCTAATAATACCAAATTTCCTAATGCAGTATTATTAATTCCGACAGTATTACTTTGTAATGTTTGCCGTCCTATTGCAGTATTTTGACTTCCGGCAGTATTCGATAATAATGACAAAAATCCAAATGCAGAATTTTGACTTCCAATAGTATTAGCATCAAGTGCCTGATATCCAACTGCAGTGTTTCGTGATCCTGAAGTATTGGCAGTAAGTGCCAAATATCCAACTGCAACATTACCAGAACCTGTGGTATTGCTGGTTAATGCCGAATATCCAACTGCAGTTAAATTTGATGAAAGACTGTTATTTAGTGATAAATAACCAATAGCAACATTATTATCTCCATTTGTATTACCTGCAAGTGCAAAATAACCCATTGCAGTATTACTTGAACCTCCTGTATTAGACCGCATTGTTTGACGTCCAAATGCACAATTATTTATTCCATTTGAAGTATCGCGTAATGACCAAAATCCACATGCTGTGTTACTATCAGAAGTTGAGAATTGTAATGCCTGATATCCAATTGCAGTATTATAAACTCCATTAACTGTATTACTTAATGTTTGAAATCCTATTGCGGTATTACCAGTTCCACTTGTACACAATAACATCGATTGATAACCAATTGCTACTAAATTTTGACCATTTGATATATCTCGCAATGCACTAAGACCAATTGCAATATTATTATCTGCAGCAGTTCCATTACCCATTGCATCGTATCCAATTGCTATATTATTATTGCCAATGGTATTAGTGAACATCGCAGTAAATCCAATAGCAATATTATTTGATCCAGATACATTAAATTCCATTGCACCTCGTCCCATGGCAACATTTGCACTTCCTGTAGTATTTAATCGTAATGCATCATATCCAACTGCAACATTATTATTTCCCGATGTTAATGCATTAAGTGCCAAACATCCATATGATGTATTATTAATTCCAGAAGTTAACCCTGTTGGAATTTCCGAAAATAGATTGTTGCTTGCATCACAAATGTATCCATATGTAGAAGTTGGACCCATTTGTCCAGTTCCAGAATTATATAACATCATATTTCCGGTATTCACACTTGCCAAATTGGTATTAAAGTAAAGTCCATTCGCCACCGTTGCAGTAATGCCATTGCCAATAACTGTAGTATTGTCTATTGTTGCAGAAGAATTCGCAACATTGCCGATATGAATATTATTTGATCCAGTAGTTATGTTGTCTCCGGCATTGACACCAATTGCAATATTACCTGTTCCAGTAGTTAAATTCGATAAACATGAAGATCCAATTGCAGTAATTCCACTTGCTCCAGTAGAATTAGAAGCAATAAATCTACCTACTGCAGTATTATTTGAACATTCCAGCATTGCATCAAATGTTCGCGGTCCAACTGCAACATTAGCAGCACCAGTTTGAAGACTAAATAATGTATTATAACCAACCGCAACACATTCATCTTCATTAAAATTTATTAATGCGTTATATCCAACCGCAGTATTTAAACTGCCTTGAGTTCCAATCCCCATTGCATTACGCCCAATTGCAACATTATTATCGCCATTTGTATTACTACTGAATGAATCAATCCCAACCGCAGTATTGCCAATTCCACCTACAATATTTCGCATCGATAATGTTCCAACTGCAGTATTACTATTTCCAGTCACAATGTTTTCCATTGAATATGAACCAATTGCGGTATTTGAACCTCCAGTTGTACAATCATACATTGATAAAAATCCAATAGCGGTATTATTATTCGCTTCTCCAGTACTTCGACATGCTTCATATCCAATAACGGTATTAAAATTACCACCAGTTTTTAATACCATTGCATTTAATCCAATACTAACATTACCTGTGCCAGTGATGAGACCTCGTGCCGATTGAAATCCAATTGCAACTAAATTATTCGAAGTATAATCTCTTGCTGAAGTATATCCAATTGCAATATTATTTGAACCTGTTGTTAATGAAAATAATGAACTCATACCAACTGCAACATTTCTACCTCCTCCAAGATTTGATGCACATGAATTTACTCCAATTGCGGTATTTTCATCCCCACTAATATTAACATCTAATGACAAATATCCAATTGCGACATTATTTATTCCAATAGTGTTATCTCGTAATGATTGTGTTCCAACAGCAGTATTATTATTTCCAGAAATATTACTTGTTAATGCAAGATAACCAATGCCGACATTATTCGATCCAATAGTGTTATTTTCAACTGCATTCTGTCCAAGTGCAGTATTTTGATCTCCTGCGGTATTATTTCGCAGTGTTCTATATCCGATTGATGTGTTATTCACTCCACCATTATTATTTTGCAATGCTTGATATCCAAGTGCAGTTAATGTGGTAGCACTATTACCAACGCTAATTACTTGATAACCGATTGCTACAATACCACCACCAGTTGAATTAATACCCGCCTCCGATCCTATAACTACATTTCCACTGGTATTAGATGCACTCATGCAATTATATCCTATATAAACATTATCAGATGCTACAGTTAATGCATCTCCTGCATTTGTTCCCATAATCACATTTCGAGATGCAGAAGTGCCAATTCTCATCGCATTTACTCCGATAGAAACATTATCTGATCCATTTGATAATAAATTTGCAGATACATATCCAATTGCAGTATTGTTAATTCCAGTAGTCAATGTTTGTAATGCCTGTGCTCCAAGAGCAGTATTATTAGATCCAGAAATATTACTAAGTAATGCAACATTACCTAATGCAGTATTATTATTTCCAACAGTATTACTTTGTAATGTTTGCCTGCCGATTGCAGTATTTTGACCTCCAGTAGTATTTGAAAGAAGAGAATAAAATCCAAATGCAGAATTATGATTTCCAGTAGTATTAGCATCAAGTGCCTGATATCCAACTGCAGTATTTCGTGATCCAAAAGTATTATTAACCATTGCAAAATATCCAACTGCAACATTACCAGAACCTGTGGTATTGCTATTGAGTGCCTGATATCCAACTGCAGTAATATTTGAAGAAAGATTATTCGTAAGTGATGATTTACCAATTGCAACATTATTATTTCCATTTATATTTAAACTCAACGAATTTTGACCTATTGAAACATTATTGCTTCCAGTAGAGTTTGAAATCATTGAGTTTTCACCTATAGCAATATTATCATTTCCGATAGTATTTGCAACTAATGATGCTTCTCCTATTGCAACATTTCTAATTCCGATAGTATTGGCATTAAGAGCAGATGCGCCAATTGCAACATTTGCACTGCCAGATGTATTAGAAGCAAGTGCATTATATCCAAATGCAACATTAACACGCCCTGTTGTATTATTTGTGAATGCACCGCACCCATATGCAGTATTTTGAATACCAGTTCCTGCATTTGAGTCTGGTCCCATTAAATTATTATTTGCATCACATTCCAAAACCACAGCACCATTATCTGGGCCAATTTGCCCAGTTGAACTATTATATCGCAATATATTTCCAGTATTGTTTTGAATTAATCCTGTATTGATGTACATCGAATTGCTTAATGATCCAACTAAATCAGTTCCAATAACTATCGTATTATTCGTTGATGCATCGGTGTTTGCATCTTCACCGATAAGTACATTACTTGAACCTGTTGTTATCGCATCGCCAGCATTTGATCCAATTACAGTATTTCTATTACCTGTTGTACATAATGTTAATGAATTACGTCCAATTGCAATGTTTCTAATTCCAGTAGTATTATTAGCAAGTGAATTAACACCTAATGCAATATTGTCTGATCCAATAGTGTTATCAATTAATGCATATCTTCCAATTGCAATATTAAATATGCCAGTCGTATTTACTCGCAATGTTTGCTCTCCAATTGCTAAATTAGAATTTGAAAGATTATTCTCAAGTGCCAAATATCCAATACCGATATTGCCTTCTCCAGTTTCACAACTTTCTAAACATTGAAATCCAATTGCTAAATTTCTAAATCCAGTTGTACAACTACCTAATGCTAAATCTCCAATTCCCATATTACCTGTGCCAGTTGTATTTAATAACACATTTCTACCAATACCGAGAGATGCATTACCTGTATATGAACTTAAAACATTATCGCCAATTGCAATATTACCAATGCCAATATCATTATCTTTGAGTGTTCCTGTGCCAATACCAACATTTTGATATCCAGATGTCATAATAAGCATAGACTCCGATCCAATTGCAATATTATCTGCACCAGATGTTAAATTGTTTGATGCATTAAATCCGACTGCAATGTTTCTATTTCCGGTCAATGATGAATTAAATACACTACATCCATAACCCGTATTTCTAATTCCGCCAATTACTTGTTCTTCTATAACAAGATTACCATTTGCATCGCATGTCGGCAAACTACCTTCAAATGCGATAACTTCCCAATTTCCATCAGTGCGTGCAACTACTCGAACTGCAAGTTCAGCAGACAAACTCTTCACCAAACTATTATCACTTTTTCGAATATTAATTCCGAAAGTTGCAGATCTGTTTTTGAATAATATTTGATGACCAGTATTTGCTTGATTTGCATTAGATCCAATTGGAGGCAATATAACATTGATAGATGCTGTAGGAGTTATCAAATAAACACTTGGATGCTCTGGAAATTGTGTCCATAATGTAAAATCCACTCCGGATGTATATTCAACAACATAACCTAACTGTCCCCTTCCAATATTAATGTCTCCTTCATATTCAATCGAAGTATCGGATGACATTTTTCTATATTTAATATCAATTATGTTTTTAATTCAAGTTAATGCAAAAAAATGGTTATAAAATCAGATGGTACAAAATCTTGCCATAACAATTTCCCAGCACCAAGGCTTATCATCGTGGTTTTCGATAAATTCCAAACTCATAAAGTTTGACAATCCAAACATTCCATAATTCCATCGTTTATCGCAATAAGTCATAACAAAATCATCCGTCACATTTGGATTACTTGAAAATCCATTTTCGCCAAAATACCACATTTTACTTTTAAATCTCTCATACATGTCCAAAGTTCCAACTAATGATAATCCATTACCTCCCCAATGCCATGGTTTATCGCCGAGCATTTCCAATAATCGAATATTTGTTGATCTATTAGAACTCAATCCGCCAATGCCGTAATCGAATTCTCGATGCTTACACTGATAAACAAATGCATCATTAATAGCAGGATTTGAACTTAATCCGCCCGCTCTATAATACCATGCTTTTGAAATATGTCGAAATATAAAACTGACATCAATCGATGGATTGGAACTTAATCCATTTAATCCAAAATCCCAGTTTTTGGCAATATGCTTTTGAACAAATTTTGCATCACAAACTCTATTTGCACTTAATCCATATTTGCCCCAATTCCAGTTATGATTAATATTATTTTCGATAAATGCGGTTGTTAGATTGGTATTCATCGACAATGAATTCATATCGATTAATGGACTTTTTAAATATTTTTGGCAAACTTTATATGTTTGAGAAACCATTTTTGGATTGGGGCAGATATTTGGTTTTTTCGATCTATATAATTCGAGAAATTCACAATCTAAATTTCGGCATGAGCATAATCCGCCAATATCCCAATAAAATCCTTTATCGATATTATTCAATACGAAATCTTTGGTTAAATTTGGATTTGCACTAAGACCGCCTTTACCCCATACCCAAGGATATTCTGGATATGCTTCAACATGAGCAGGAGTAATATGCGGATGTTTAGATATTATATTCCATTTTACTTCATTAGCAGGAATGTATGTATCGATAATTCTGTCAAATATTTCGCACATTATACTATATTACAATAAAAACATATTCTTTTAATTGGATAAAATAAAGGTCTGTGAGCAAATGGAAATTCAAGACGAGGTATTTCTATATAATTAACGATGAAATATTTCGATAATAGTTGTATCCACTCTTCTTTTGATTTGTAAGATCCATGACCCCAATGACATTTTAAATGACTTTCGATTAATATTTTATCAAATGATGTCTGAGGAATATCTTCCATAATTATTACCAAACGTTTAGATACTCTTTTGAGTTCTTTTAATAAATGTTCATGAATAGATGTGTGATGTAAAACAAATGAACATACTGATACATCGACTGATTTATCATCAAGAGGAATGTTTTTTCCATCATAAATTATGGGAGAATCGCATTTGCTAAAGTCTTTTACATCAATGCTTATAACTTCTATATTTTTATTTTTTAGTCTATTTAACTTCTTCTTCAAACAACTTGAACCACTGCCAAAATCTAAAATTTTATCTCCATTTTTGATATAATCTAAAATTCTTTCAGTTCGCTTAACATTATAATTATAATAGAATGTGCTAATTATTACAATAATCAATAATATTACTATAAATATACCATACATTTTATATTTATCCAAAAAAATAAATCAAAAAGTATCACTTTTTGGTATTGGTATCAGGTTTGCAAGTATGCCTATATCTATCTCTTGCAGGGATCATTTTTTCGCATTGTGGGCATTTTACTTTAATTGAATTAAAAACAAGTGCATTAACTCCATTGGGCAAAGAATTTATTTGTTCATTAATTTTATCAAGTTCTTTACAATCTCTCAATGGTTTATTCATATTACTCCGTTGAATATATATTTAATATTATATTTTTCTAAATTAAATGAATTTAAATTCAGGTCATTGATATGTATCTTATGATACTGATTACTCAATGAATTTATATTTTCGAGATAAAACTCATATCCATCCAAGGAACATTCATACATGCCCATATTACAGAAATATTTAAATAATGGGTCATATGTATATTGGTCAGATGAGATATGAGAGATAATATCAAGATTATAATTCGAAAACATCGAATATAAGTCTTTAATGGTTATTGTCTCATATTGGTCATTATAAGAATAATTATATATGCCAGTCGAACCAACATAATATATCATCGATAATATCTGTTGATTGAATAAATTTTCAGGAATAACATATATTTCTTGATAAATGTCTTCACAATGATCTATCAAAAATACGAATATACTGGCATTTATCTTTTGTAATGAAATATTCGACATTGTCTGTATTATGTCTTCCATTGTTTATCTAAAAAAATAGTTTCAATTTTTATTTATTTTCATAATTGTTATATCCAATTTCTTGATTATACGCATTTAAATCACATGTCAATTCAGAATTAAAATAAAATACAACATATCTCGCCGAGGTAAAGAAATAATCACTAAGTCTATTTATAAATTCTTTAATTGAAGGATCAATATTATTGACACTTGCAATTAGTCTTTCGCATTTTCTTGTTTGTGTCCTGCAAAGATGTATATTGCAGGATAATTCATGTCCTGCCGGAAGAATAAGTTTAGTTAATTTAGGCATTTCATCTGTCATTTCATCAATTTCTCGCTCAAGTCGTGCAATATCTTCCAAACGTATTTTATAATTAACTACCTTCGATGGGGTGGCAATAGCGGTCGAAATATACATAATAGCATTTTGAATTAAAATTAATGTATCATTAAACTTATCACTGATTTCGTCAATCTCAAATAATTGCATTCTTATTAGTCCAATGCGACTATTCAATTCGTCTAATTCGCCGACGCAATCAATCAATTCATCAGATTTTGAAACATTTGAACCATCATATAGAGATGTATTTCCCTTGTCTCCTTTTTTTGTGTAGATCTTCATTTTAGTTTGGTAAATAATTATAATTATTTATAAATATTTAGAATTTAAATATACATAAAGATTAAATATGGTGCAAAGTAATGGAGAAATCTTGGCAGCATATGTGCCTATTGCCAAAAAATATCATCGTTATACAAATAAGTCTCGACAGATGCAAAAGCGTATTGCTGACTTGCAAAAATTAAATGCAACTGAAAGTCATGAATACAAAAAATTGATTGCAAGTCTTGACGGTTTCTGCAGTTCTCAAGATTATATTAATACATGCAATGTAAAAGAAAATTACGATAAGTTGCTGAATGAGGTCGGTATGGGTTGCCACATCAAGAACTAAATTATCATAAACTAAAAAAATGAAGTCTTTTTTCGAGAATATAATGTCGAAGAAATTTTCGAAATTTGTAGTTTTTAATCCTGAATATGTCATATTCAAAAAACAAACTGGTGAAGAAATAAAAATAGTTGATGAAATGCACAAATATACTAATTATGTGTTCAATTTAATTAAAGATGAAGATGCCTTAAATCAGTCATATCTTGAATGTACCACAATATTTGAAGATAATATTAAAATATATTCTAAAGACTTCGATACACTTATCTGTGAAGTTGAAAATACTAATACATCTTATACTATTACAATTTTATTTTAATGTTTATTGTTGTATATATTGTTGTTGATATTGTTGTTGATATTGTGGTTGATATTGTGGTTCATCATTTTTTCTTTTTTTGCTTCTTGATAAAACCAAACCCAATACAACAAGAACAATGATAAATAACCCAAATGCTAATGCAATATACATCGGAAATTTAAATATATCACTGACAAATCCCAATAACCCTTTATTTTTCGCAGATGCTTGCTGATCTATATCATTAATAACGTCATTCAATTGCTTACTTTGACTAATAGTTTTCATGACTGCTGCCAATAATACATCAGAACCTTGCTCCAATTTGATATCCTTGAAAAATGTCTTACCATTATTGATATATACATTACTTTGTCTATTACGAATATCAACATAATTTCTTTGGATATTTTCCATTGTTATATTATTTTTGATTACATTCTTGAGTTTAGTATTTACTTCGGCATTTGAATATGCTAATGAAAGTGCTTCATTACTTGATTGTGCCGTTTGTACAATTGCATTCTGAATTGCATTCTGAATTTCAGATTGTATCTGTGCATCTTGAAAACATTCATTCCGAATGTCGGTGGTTTGTTTTAAGTGAGTTGATCCACCAAATGAAAATCCACTATTGACTTCAAAATTCGTTTGGTCAAGTGCTACACGAACTTCACATTTTTGCACATTTCTCGCAATAACATTATTTACCAATTTTGTAATACTTTCAACAGTCGTCGAAGATTGTGATGCTCCCATATTTAAATAAAGTATATTTAGTTTATAATATTATCTAAAAAATATGAATGTGAGTTATCCCCTTGCATCAGATGTAGATTATATATGGAATGGATATATTAACACACAAAATATTCGAAAAATAGAATTATATTTTGGAGAGCAAAAAATTGCCACTTCAGAAAATACTCGTTCAAAAAAATATTCATTTCTTAATGCAGAAAATTTAAAAACACCATTACCATATTCGCTTGATTTAAAAAAAAATCCAAATGGAATACCAATTTATATAAATTCCAAAATTTGGATCAAATGTTATATTACCCGACATGATCGTGATCATTATGCAAAAATTGTAAGTATAGGAACACCAAAATTAGAAGAAGTAATCAATATTCCCATTAGATGGAATAAAAAAATAAAATTGACAAATTCATCGACATATTTTAAAGATGGCGAAATTCATAACATCCTCCATTTAGATTTGCAAGGAAATGCATTTTTAGTATTTTGAAATTTGTTTTGTTTTGAAAATTTCTCCATTGTCAATGTGATAATATTGATTTTTAAAATTGTAATTTCCCCAGATATCTTTCAATAATTGAGAATCAAGAATATAACAAATACAAGTAAATACTATTGGTTCATTATTTAAACTTCTAATGTAGTAATTATTTTTTTCATTTAATGAAATCACTGGAATAATCATACTTGATTTTATTTTACAAATCATTTCATCGTTTTTAAATAAATACATGGATTTATCACTTTCGAAATGTGAGTACAGATCCACACCATTTGAAAATGCTTCTCCATTGAATGTTTTTTTATAATTTTGTTTCTCCATTATTATGGATTATAAAATTCAATTTTTAAATTCTAAATCATAATAAAATTGAATATATTTTAATATTTAAAATGGTTTATATATATGTTCTTTCATTAGAACAAAATAAATATTATATTGGAAAAACAAACAATATAAATTTTCGATTAGATCAGCATTTTAATTCTAATGGATCTGAATGGACTAAAAGATTTCATCCATTAGCATTGGTAGAATTAATACCAAATTGTGATAGTTTTGATGAAGATAAATACACAAAAATCTATATGAATAAATATGGAATAGACAATGTTCGTGGAGGCAGTTATTGTCAAATAAAATTATCGATAAATACTATTGAGACATTGAAAAAAGAATTAAATGGGGCGAATGATAAATGCTATACATGTGGACAATATAGTCATTTTTCGAAAGATTGTAGAGAATTAATGTGTTATAGATGTGGTCGCTCTGGACACTTAGTTAATAAATGTTATGCAAATACTCACATTGAAGGAAAAAGTTTAAATGGATGTTATAATTGCGGTAGAGATGATCATTGGAAAATTAATTGTAACTATAATGTCGATATATATGGTAAAAAAATAGAAAAAGGATTTCTTGCCACTTGGTTTAATTTTTAAACCAAGTTGGATTAATTTTTAAACCAAGTTGGATTAATTTTTAGATGGAGATATTTTTTTAATTTTTTCCTGAAATTCTCTATTTTCGCCAGCACTGGCATCAATCTCGTCTTTTCCCAATTTCAATGCTTCAATTTCCTTACGTGTTAAAGTCAATGATCCATCAATATAGTTATCATATGCATTCATTGCATCTGGCAAAATTTGCTTTGCGAGAGTGTGCATTGCCCGTGCTAATTCTTGAATTTCCCATTGTGCATGACTATCCATTCTCAAACGCAAGAATTTAAATAAATTATTCAAATTCACCGAACAATACATCTCTGTATAAATATTTGTCGGCAATACTCCCCGAGCAGTTTCACGGGAAACACCTGCATTTATCAATTCTCTATAGGTGGTATAACTTCTATCACATGATAATCTAATCTTATTTAAGTACAATTCATCGATTTCATTCGAGGATGAACCTTGTTTATTAGTATCGCATTGCCCATGAAGTTTTTCGGGTAAATAAAATTCATCATTCGCTTCAGAATATCTCATCGAGTATTCATTAAATGAAAATGTGCGATGTCTGACTAATTGTCTCGCAATAAAAATTGGAATTTTGATGCGAAAACTCAATACAATCATTTCTAATGGCGATGTGTGATAATTTCGAATAAGATAATTTAATAGTCCGGCATCTGCTTCTGGTGTTTTCAAACCTAATCCATAAGATACTCTTGCTGCACGAATTGCAGCATATTCACAAGTTCTGTCAATGGGACAGAGGCGTGGAGTGCAATCTACTAAAATTACACTTCCTTTATCCAAGATTTTAATTTCTCTGATTTTATCTTTCAAAACATCATAACACTCACCAATATATGGATCTTCCATCACTTTCAATATCAAAAATAAGATTATAATAATATAATATTAATTCTATAATATGAATGTTATATCCGTTTTAACACACGATTTCAACACTATTTCGCATTTTGCGACAATTGATAAAGAACAATTCATTATATTGACAAAATTTTTATCATATGAATTATGTGGTAATTATAACCAATTGATATATGCATTACGTAATTCTATCAGTTGCAATCTTCAAATAAATGCAAATGGTGATTACCACATGTTACGAATTATCGATGAACTGGATAATATAGGTTTTGATTATACAAAATGGATAATTGTCGAAAATAAACATAAAACATATTCTGACGAATTTACATATAGGCGTGACCCAATACACCGCTTGCATAAAATGCCTAAGCATGTAAATGGATTAATTATTAATAAACATTATGTTATTAAATTTTGAAATATTATATATTATCATAATTTTTTTAAAGTATGGATTCAATGGAGATTAAGTCAATCAAATGGAAAAAAACAACTAAAATTCCAAATACACCTTGGAATATAAAAGGATATTCTCGAAGTGCATATAGAACAGGATTTTATATTCCCGAATTAAATATCATGTTAGACGCGGGATGTCAAAATTTTAATAAACCTAATCATATTTTCATTACTCATACTCATCTTGACCATATTGCGGAATTACCATTCACAATGATAGGAGATCCCGAAGGTAATCATATATTTAATATATATGCTCCTGCAAATGCCAAGGATTATATATATGATTATATTTGCTCTGCAATTCGATTAAATTCATTAGACATTATAGATATATTTGATTGGTATAAATTCAATATGTGCAAACAAGGCAATCAATATAAAATAACATCTAATAAGACAAATTTACAAATAGATTTATTCAAATGCAATCATCGAATTCCAACCGTTGGATATGGATTTTCGATAATTAAAGATAAATTGAAAGAAGAATATTTAGGATTAAGTGGTAAAGAAATAGTCGAATTGAAAAAACATAATGTTATTACTCGAAAAGTAATTGAACCAAAATTTGTGTATTTATGCGATACAGATATTGATGTATTTAAAATTAACAAATTAGAAACAATTTTATCATATCCAACTATTTTTATCGAATGTACATTTATATTGCCTGATGAGATTGATAACGCTTCATCAACTAAACATATTCATTGGGAACAATTGCGACCATATGTATTGAATAACAAAAATAATATGTTTATCTTATTTCATTTTAGTCAAAGGTATTCAGATGCAGAAATTGAAGAGTTTTTTGCAGGAGAAAAAGAAAAGTATAATTTCGATAATATCCGTATTTTATGAAAAAAAAATTGAATTTATATATCTTTATAAAGATGAACGTCATTACTATTTTCGATATTGAATGCCAATCAATCCAATATATTGGAACAATAAATGATGATGAATTTGTCAAAATAGTAAAATTTCTCGATAGTGAAGATGCAAATTATGGTTATTTCGAAATCGTCAACAAAATGATTAATATGCGATTAACAATCGATATGCTTATTGTATATGATGAGGATATTCCAAAAAATATAATAGATACTGTGCCTAAAGATTTCGATAGTGCTAAATGGATTTATGGAGCAAATAAAAAATATATTCCTCAATTTCTTGATGGATATACAATTAGAACAAATAGATATTTTGTATTTGATAGTGCAAATTATTAAATTTAAAAATACTATTTTTAAATTTGGACACCAAATTCTTCATTCACAATATTTTCACTTTTTTCGCCTTCTTCATCAACAATATCATCACCATATCCATCGAGAGTTGGTTTAATATTATGATATTCTGAAGCACCTGACATTAAATGTGGATCATCAGGCAATATATTTTTCATATCATACATATTTGTTTTTTTCTTATAACTTTTATTCAATGCTTGATTATGCATTATAACAATTACGAATACTGCACCAAGCGAACACAATGCAAATTTACCTAAACATTGAATTTGATTAGATTTTTTAAATTTGCCTTGTCTATAAACGAGAAAATAAACCAATATCATAATAACTAAAACAATGACAATCGATGCTACTATCGGACTTGAAAAGGTCTTACCGATTATATCATCATTAAATTTATCACATGATTTTTTAAAGAAATCCCCAACATGAATAGGCATTTTTGTATATTATCAAAAAAATAAAATGATAAAATCTATTCTTCTTCGCTTTCCTCGCTGACTTCACTAACTTCATCGTCTTCAAATAATTGTGGTGGATTTTTTTCTTTCAATCGCTTTTGAATTTCTTCCTCATCGATCATATCTTCTTCATCTACAATTTCTTCCTCCTCATCATCATCTTCCTCTTCTTCTGATTTAGTTATATCTAATACTTTACCAACCGGTGGTTTATCATTTTTCTCGATATTAAGTGCTGGTGCTGGGCGGGGTTGAGGCATTGGTTGTTGTTCAGATTTAATAGCATACGCACTTGCCATTAATTTTTGCATTTTTGTATAATCTAAAGTAGTAGCAATATCTAATAATCCTTTAAATGGCGGATTTTCAAATTTCTCACATATTTGTTTATATTTTTGATATTCTTGTAATGCAATTGAATATTTATCATCTAATTCTTGGTATTGCACTTTAATATCGCAATTTTCCTTTGCCAATACCTTAATCTTGCCTTTGAGTTTTTGAAATAATTCGATAGGAATGCCAGTGTCTGCCTCTTTTGTATGGGCATTAATGAATTTAGCAATGATAGTTTCACGCTCTTTTAAGTGAATATCCAAAAGGGCATCCTGCAACATATGAATATATACCTCTTTACCTCTATTATCGATAATTACCCGAATTTTCCTAACACATAATGCCGAAAATTCAGAAATAATACTACAAAAAATTTTATGAAGAAGATTATCTTTTTGTTTCTTATCCATATTTCCAAAATATTCTTCTGGAACAAATGACGAAATATATTTATCTTCAAATTGCTGAAGTGTCATTGAACCAAATTTAGTTTTATCAATGAAATAACTGTGAATTCGTAAAATCAATTTCTTGTAATTAACTCTATCTTTTTTGACCGCTTCAGTGAAGATGGTAATTTTCGAGATATATTCATCGGTGATGCTTTTCTTATTATGATGCTTTGTTGCCATTATGAATAAGTCATTATAGTAGATATTCATAAGACATGATCCCACCAATTCAAAAACTGTCAGTAGTTTTTTATCATAATGCTCCCTTTTAATTCTTGTAATTGTGTCCTTTGGCATAATTATAGTATAATATTTATATTCTAAATGTATAATAAAAATTGAATTATTTCATTTCAATAACACTATGATTTCGAAAAATCAGATTTGTGTGCTTCATCAATATGAAAAATGCGAAAAAGAACATAAATGTAATTATGCTCATGCAATTTGTGAATATAATCCACCAGAATGCAATTGTGAGATTGTCGATTGCCCACTGAAGCATAAATTTCGAAATACCGAATTGCTTCCATACAATGTTGCACAACTCAATTTATTATACAATAATCGAAAGAGATGCAGTTTTAATCTTTGTCCCAAGTTGATTGATAGAGAACTCTGCACAACTAACCACTGCCAATATGCACATAACGAACATGAATTAAATTTCGAAACTTGTGATTGTGATCCATGTAAATGTTTTAAAATGCATAATGGTGAAACTTCTGCATCATATTTTAAAAGAATTCTAAATATATATCGTGATGAATATGATTATAAATCTATAAAAATTGAGATTGATGAATGTGATGTTTCTAATTTTACAAAAGATTTGGAAAAAATTGGCATCATAATTTATTAAAAAATATTGAATTATTTTTTTCGATATAAAATGGATATCCGTAGAGTATATTTTTGTAAATCATACATTTTTACCGGATTATGTAATTATAATGATTGCACTCAACTGCATTATGCATCGCAATTAACTATGCCTCATTGTAATTGTAAAGATAAATTATGTCGCAATTTTCATCCAGATGAAACAAGAATGAGTCTATTTGCGAAAAATCTTTATCAATATACATGGCAAATTAATAAATCCGCCATATTATGCAAATTTGGCGATAATTGCTTAAAAGATAATTGTAAATATGCTCATAATTCCGATGAATTGATTATGGTTTATTGTAAAGATATGTGTGATGACCCACAATGCACGTATAGGCATAATGAAACAAGAGAAGAATATTTTCAAAAAATGCGTTCTCAAATTAAATCGAATAAAAGAAAAAGAAGTGATACAATTACATTAACTGTTAATTATCGAAAAAATAAATCAAAAGAATTGCTTGAGTTATTATCGAAGTATAAAGCAAGAGTAATTTAGAATTGAAAATCTGGAAACTTTCCTTCAAAATCTTTAATTGTTCCTCCACAACTTTCATAATAATTTTTTCGTTCTTTCCAATGATTATAAAATACGAAGAAGTCATCGATAATATCGATAACTATTGGGTTGGCATCCTTTCGCCTTACAATCCGCCCATGATATTGTTCAATTAAACTTTTGACATCTGATGCAATTAATAATGAATTCAATTTAGGACAATTAAATCCAACACCTGCTTTAGCATAAGTTGCACATAATATTCTAAAGTCTTTTTTATATTTGTGCTTATTTCTGGCAATATAATCAACATTTTCTCCCAAATTTTCTAACATTTTACATAATGTCGTAGCATGATCGACCGTTTTACATAATACAATCCAACATCGTTCGGGGAAAAATCTCAATATTTTAACGATTAAATCATTGCGTTCCATATTTGATGCCTGCGAGGCAAGAACGCTATTCCAATTTAATTTTCCATCTTCGGTTTTTTCGATAATTGGTTTAAATTTGGTTGATATGCGATAAATGTTGTGTTCTACGTAAAGTTTCTTAACTACTTTTTCTGGACCAAGAAACCTATCTAATACTATGTCCATTCCATCGGGACGTTCGGGTGTTGCACTTAATCCAATCATCACTCTTGGAGTAAATCTTAATAATCCCCTGATGAAACTTTCTGTGCAAATAATATGACATTCATCAATAATCACGTATCCAATATTTTCGTAATCTTCTCTTGGGAAATTTTCTGCAATGTTGATGCTCATAATATAAACATCAACATCTTTACTCAATCCTGTCTTACTATCGACAACACAATAAGTATGATTAGGGAAGAATTCATCCATGGTTTCAGTCCATACTTCAATTAGAGTTTTTCTTTCGATAATAATCAGAGTTTTATATCGGAGTTTTGTCATGATGTATAATGCCATGATTGTCTTACCGCCACCACAATGCAAACTTAATAATGCAGTTCTATAAGTTTTGAACAATTCCATTACCTTGCCATGTAATTCAATCTGATAATCTCGTAATTCCACGTTATGTGATTTAACTGGGATTTTTTTACGTTCGGGTGGAGAACATCCTTTTTGTATTCCATAATTATATGGAACTATTGCTCCACAATCAAAAGACTTATATGCAGTGATTTTTTTTGGGTATTTTCGAAATTTGGTAGGCAATGAATAAAGTGTCAAATCATTTGATAATGATTTAAGATTAATTTTCTTTTCAATAATTTGCTCATATGTGATTAATATCGACATTTAGTATTATAATTTATAATTTAAATTCATTTTATTAAAATCATTATAATTAGGAAAATGGGACAATATCAATCACGAGAAATTAAGTTATTTAAAATTTTGCCAGAAGTTAAAAATATCTCATGTTCATCAATTAGAAATAAAAATATTTATATATTTGGGTCAATTGAACCAGACATTGTTAAATATCTGGCAAGTAATGATGCAATAGTAGTTGGCGAATATAATGTTAAATATAATAGTTTTCGAAAATCGTCAGATTTGCCTTTTGAAACAAGTTCAAATATTATCATCAATAATTCTCAAGACGCGTTATCATTTTATCATGAAGAATTATCTAAATCATATCATGATAATTTAACAATGATAGTAAATATCAAACATAGTAGGATTGTCAAAGACGGATTTATTCAAAATGCACATATATTAATTTTAACGACGGAACTTGAAGCAATGCGATTCAATATTCCCGAAAATATTATCATGCAGGTATTTCCGAAAAATAATGTATTATGTTATTATCCACATGACAAAACTTATTATATTCTCTCGATCTGATTTACATAAAAAATTATAAATTCAAATCTTGATATGATAATTATATAGGATGACGACGTTAATAACTCGCTCTGGAAAACCACTAAAACAATATACAATAAATCCTGATCATTTTTTATCACGCAATACCTTCATTTATGGAGAATCTGATTCAGGTAAGACATTTATTATTCGAGATATACTCTTTCATTTGAAAGATATGATTCAGATGATATTTTTAATTTCACCAACTGGATTAAATAGTGACTCTTTTGATGGAATTATTCCATATGCGGGAATATATACAGATTTATCGAATGTCCGAGAAGATTTTTTAGATGTAATATGGGATAGACAAAAAGCAGCAACTGTATTATATGATACTGGCAATAATGTAGAACTTTTACGCTCAATATATGCCCGCATTAAGCATTATAAAGTAGATAATCAAATTCAAGAACTTGAACGCAATAGATTAAAATTGGTAGCAGAAGTAAATAAACGACATTCTCATGATAAACTTCTAATCGAAAAAGAACAAAAACAAATAACTACATTTCGAGATAAGCAACTGGTCAAGATTTTAAAATCACACATCAATAATAATATCGATAAATTGAAAAGTTTTAAATTTAGTCCAGATGAGGAAAAATGCATTCAATATATGAATTTCAATCATAATATTGCAATTATTTTGGATGATTGTGCGGCAGAAGCAAATAAATGGGCAGTGGAAAATAAAAAAACGGGTAAATCGACCATGAAAGAGATTTTATATCAGGGGCGTCATTATGGCATAACTTTAATTGGCACATTTCAGGATGATAAAACACTTAAACCACCATTTAGAAAAAATGCACATAACTCAATTTTTGCTGATGCAAATAGTGCTTTAGGATTTTTCGGATCAGTAGCAAATTCAATTCCAAAAGATACTTTTAATGATGTCAAGGAATATGTCCAAAAAATATTTGGTTCTGAAAATGATTATAAGAAATTATGGTATATCAAAAATGCAAAACCCAGATTTTATCACTACACTGCCACGGGCAGAACTAATTTCAGGGTTGGTTCTGAAACATTTTGGAAGTATTGTAAAACAATCGAAGATAAGAAAATTAGAATTGACGGAAATAATAGATTTACCAAAAAGTTTGGTATTTGAAAAAAATGAATTACTATTTTTTTAGATATAATCATGAATACCATTATCAATCAAGTATCTAATCTTATCTATCCAAATTATCGAGATTTATATGTTGATATTAAAAATTTAATATCTAACAGGCAACTATTTAATTTTATTAGACCAAAAAATTATGAAATCATTACAAAAAAATTGGAAAGTGAAATAGATGCCAATGAAGTTTATCAAGAGAAAGAATATAATTTTAACTTTGATGAATGGATTAAACAAATTTATGAAGATGATGTAAATATTGTCCAAAGACAAATAGAATTGATAATGTCGAAAACTTATCATCTTACTGCAAATAAAATTCATTGGTATATGTTTTATGATCCGAGATATTTCCAATGTCTATTGAATAATATGAGAATGACATATCAATACATCAGAGATAATGGAGATATGACAGAAGCATTTATGAAAATAATCAACTTTTATCATCTTATCGAAATATACACTAATAAATACACATTTATCGAATGGAAATATCATCATAAGTTATCTAATTTTAGAGTTAAATCATATAAAGATCCTCACAATATTGATGCAATAGTCAATGCATTAGATTGGAATAAAGTCGTTTTAGTTGGAAGTGCATGTCAGCGTTTATATTTTAAAAATGGCAAATATAACGATATTGATTTGATTAATAAAACAGATAATCTCGATGATTGTGCCATGTCATGTTTTATTTCTATTTCAAGAAATATCATGAGAAGTTATGTCATTATTTATAGAACGGATTATAAAATCATTGCAAAGTTTAATAAAACTGAAGATGCACCAGAATTAACTATTGAAGTATTCAATGTTAATAATTTGGAAGAAAAAGTTTCCAATTTTCATTTCGATCCCGCAAGAATGTATTATGATGGTAAATTTCATATGACCATTGGATGTTTCAAGGCATTGCGAACAGGAATTATATATGGAGCAAAATATTTTACAGGCAAGAAAAAATTGACAGATATTTTCGAAAACTATTCAAAAAAAGGATATCGATTTGTATTGCCGATAAATGATCGTATAAGGACGGCATTTTATATAAAAAAAATTGTTCTATTTGATCCACAAGGATGTGATTTCGATAAAGTCAAATTGAACAAAATTAAAAATTCTTAACGGGAGGTGGAGGAGGAGGTTTTCCCTTTTTAACTCTTTGCCCCGCCATATTTTTTCTGATGATAAGATCAGGTCTCATCATGCATGCACGTTCGATAGATGTCTTCTGATTTATTCTTGGCATCTTGGTAGTAAGAACAATATTATTCAATTTTATTTTTTATTTCTTAAGTTAAAATATACTAATTATAATATTATGTCCGATACCGAATTCAATAACGAAACTGATACTGCCCCTCTTGTTCCAAAAAAGACAGGATTTGTCGATAAGGCAAAGAAGTATGTCGAGGGCAATGCCAAGATGGTCTTGGGTATTATTGCTGTATTAGTATTGATCATTATTGTTATGACAGTTATGTATCTTTCATCAACTGGCAAACTAAATATTCCATTTTTGAAAAAGAAAGTAGAAGAAGAATCCGAAGATGAATCAGGAGATAGTGATTAATTTGGTCTAATGGTCGGTTTATCAAATTCCTTCCATTCATCCCCCACTTCCGCACAAATTTGACTCCATGTATTATCATTTTTCGCCAATGTGTCGTCAGATTGCAAATGCAGTGCGTCAATCATTTTTCTTTTATGGCGAGAATCGGGAAACTTTCCATTATAAAGTTTAAATATAAAAAATGGTGTATATAAACTTTTTTTTCTATTTGGTTCTTTGACCTTGTTGAATACATCAATCGCGATTGGTAAATTTTCCATCAAAAAATCTTCTTCTTCTTTTGTATAATGTTCTGGTTGTACTCCCGAAACTAATTTCTTGATATATGGAGCATAATCATTGTAATGTGTTAATTTATGATCTGCGAAAAATTTTCTATACTCATTGCAAGATATTTTTGCTGGATCTTTATTTACCTCTTTTAATTTTTCTTGAATAAATAAGATAGTTTCATATTTTATATTCTTAAGTTCATATTTCCCCTGACTTTTATTAATCCATTTTTCGGCAAATTTGTCTTTTCTATATAAACCATGTTTTGATTTTTTCAGATCTTGACTGTAAAATTGATTATCTTCAAAAACAGTTCCACGAATAGTTATTAATGAACCGCAATCATCGCACTTAAATTGTGATTGTTTCGACTTAATGGTAAATTCATTGCCACATTTACAATTACTATATTCATGTTTTGTGATATTGTAGTGAATTTTATATGTATTAAATTTCTGCAATTGCTTACCAATCGTATTGATTAGGTCATTATCACCAATTTTATTCAATTCTCTTTTAATATTATGCACTATTTCTTGCAATTCTCCATGAATATTTATATTATAAATAATAAGATAATACCGAGTACTCACTTCTTTTTTATCTTTACTGCTATTATAGTAATCATCGAGAATTAGAGATGTTTCCAATTGGTAATTAATTTCATAAGATTTTAATTTTTGTTCATATTCAGAGATATCAAGTTTTACATCATTGGATTTTTTAATGTCCTCAAATATATTATAAAGGATATGTATCTTTTTTTCAATATTAAGATGAGTTGTTTCGATTGTCGCAGTCATAAGATTATCCTATTTTTAATATATAAAGATAACTTTTTATTTTTATATTAAGATACTTAAAAAATGCAAGCGATCAAATCATCTTTGGAACTTGTCGATAATGGCAAAATTTCTGAACTCAATCAGACACAACTCAAGAATTTGAAGGATTATTTGGAAAATAGTTTTGAGATTGTTCAACAAGTTTATGCTGAGAAACATGAAGTCAAACCTGTTGATACAGAGAAAAAACAATCTCTTATTGATGATATCGAATCACTTTTCAATAAAACAGAAGAAGAACTTGAAGAATTGTCCGATGAGGAATTGCTTAAAATGCAATCTGCACTATCTCCATTTCACAAGAATGTACCTGATGAACCGCCTTTTGCTGCATGTCTTTCTATTATCAATGTCAGAGAAGTTTTTGTCCGTAGATTTAATATGGTTGCTTTGATTGCCTATATCTTCAGAATGATTGAAGAACATTACGCAGATAATATTGAAACTGATACAAATGCACAAATTTTAGATGAATTGAATGCCAAATTGGAAGAAAAGAAACAACTGCATCAATGCACAGAGGAAATTAATGAACGTAAAAGACACGTGATGCAATTCTTCGATAATATCTTTAGATATAATCCAGATTTGCATGTCAAGAAAGCAATTTATGCTTCGAAAGAAAATAAGTCTCTTGATGAATTTTTCGCAGAGAGACCTAATCTTGTCATTCCTCCTGCTGATGTTTTCAATACATATCAACATTATTGTGACGTAAATTACGAAGAATTGAAATTCATCACAGAAACGATGTTCTCAGAAAGAGAATCAATTGATAATGCTATTTGCATTCATGCATGCTTCAATGGAATTAAGTCAGATAAACATGGAAAAAAGAGAACTCCAGTGGAGCAATGTGATGATTATATTAATATTCATCGAGATAAGTGCAATGCATCATTATATAATATAACCGGAGGTTCATGGACATGGATGTCGAGTGTTAAAGGTAATAGAGAGAAATTATCTTATTACAATAAGCAAACGACAGTTCTACAAGAAATTATCAATACGAAGACGCAAGAAGAAAAACTTGGTCAAGAATTGATGAAGAAGAGAGTAAGAAAGAAGAAGACGAGAAATATCAAGGAGCAAGGACCTGACCACCCAGGGTTGGCACAATATGCTGCATCCACAGGCAGAGATTTAACCGAAATGGGTGCTGAAAGTGTTATGACTGATGAAGAAAAGAAGAAGATTGCAGAAGAAGTTGCTAAAAAAGAAGAGGAAGAAGATGTTGAAGGGGCAATTAAGGTTGATGTATTCAGAACTGATGGAAAGACAATGGAAAAATCGTCTTTCTGGACTGAAGCAGAAAATCCTGAAGAGACAAATGAAAGAGTAAAAATCAGTCCAGCAAAAAATGACTAAATTTACAATGTATCATCGTAAAGTGGGTTATAATTAACCACCATTCCGCAATAAGTCATAGGAGAATTTGCATAATTAATAGGATCATAAATTCCAATATCAACAGCATGTTGCAAAATATATTTAAAGTTTTGCCAGAATGTAACAGTATGACCATATCCTTCACTCATCACATGTCCCAATTCATGAACAACGACGAAAATAATAGTATTCATATCATGAATTTTATGCATTTTTTTGTGTCTCAGACACAATGCGATAATTTCCCCTTTATTTTCTGTATATGAAGTTCCAGAATTGAAAGAACTATTTTCGCGAATGTTTGTTGGATCATATCTTTTTATCAGGCGATAAATTTTTGGTTTATATTCATCATCAATACGATCCTCTTCAAGTTCTTTTTTCAAATGCCTAAATAATTTGACAATGCGTTTATTTACTTTTGCAATTGTATCGGCGGCTGCATTTTGGTCTGGGTGAAGATTATGAACATTATAAACTTCGCCATCAATTCCAGATACTATTGATTCATTGTTCAATCTACTATTGCGTATTAATACAAATAATACATATCCAATCAATAAAACTAAAATAATAACTATTGTAATTTCATATAGTGCCATCCTTTTTAAATATATTATAACAAAAAAATAACGAACTCAATTAATCTTAAAAATACAATATACATAATGGAAAACACATTTATCAAATTTCCAAATGTACTTAATATTGTTAAGTTTGTCAATCAATTGCCAATAATAACGAAAAGTATTGTTTTTGTTGGAGATGTGTCAAATGATATTTTAAATCTATTGAGGAAAGAAAAAAGGACAAAATCCGATTTAGACAAACTTAAAAAATTCTATGGAAGTCGCCTCAATCGTGTCATTGGAGGCATGAAAGGTGGAGATGAATATGATGACATAATGACTAATCTCGATATTACATTAGAAGATATTCAAGATTCCCAAGATACTGGGATTGATAAAAAATTCGATTATGACGGATCTGATGCACAAGCACATAAATCACAAAAAAACATATATTATTCGACAATGACAATATTTCCTGAAGATACTATTACTGACTTCAGACAGAAGATATTTCTCGAAACTGGTATAGAATTGCCTAATCAACATATTTATATTATTAATCAGTATAATAAGATATTTCCGATTGGATACACATTAATGCATGATAATGTATATCTCGTCAATATTACAACAATATATGGAGATAATGTGGAACAAATTCCGATAGATAAGAAATTAATTAAGATTATTGATGATATTCGTGTTTTTACCTATGATGAATTTGAATCAATGGAATCATTAAGTGCGTACTCTAAATGTACATATTATGTAGTAGATATGACGGACTTTTTTCAAAATAAGGCACAATTGGAATTATCAAAAGTTCGATTGCAACAATTATATAATGGGTTTGTTTTGAAATATTTTCCGATGTATTCTTTCGAATTGTTTCAGGAATTTATTTCATCTTCGGATTATAAGTCGAAATATCCTCAATTATTTTACCAGAGAGATTATCTTAAGAATTCTTTAACTTCAACAACAAATATCATTAATAAATTCTATAAGAACTGGGAAAATGTCGATAAAATGTTTAAATCGTCATATTATGTAAAATTTGGAAAAGTGCTTGTTGAAACAGATGAAAACAATTTTGATTTAAGGGAATTGATTGATAATATTACTTTGAGTGATAAAATTATTCATATTCAGGCACGCATTAGTTATGAAGGGAATATTTATGAAATAACGAAATATGGCAATACTTCATATAATTTTCTAATGATTTATAAAGATTATCAAATTAATGATGCAATACACATTGTATTTAAAGATGTTGAATATAATTTATTCATCACTCTAAATTTATATAAAAATAAGTATGTCATATATTCTAATCTTAATCAGTATAATATGGGTTTCTCGGAAGTTTTGAAACTGTTTCAGAAAAACTGTTCAGAAATGATTGAAATGTTAGATTTACCACCCCTGAAAGAAGAAACCTCTGATTTTGTCGGATCAACTATTGAATTTCAATTAAAAGAAACGATGGATACAGGAAAATTTAATGCACTTAAAGATACTATTAAGCAATATATCCAATATGGATTTATCGACACTAAAGATTCCAAATTTAATGATTTTGAATTTATTTTCAAAAGAGGAATTATTGAATATGATCTTAATAAATATGATAATGTCGATATGAAAAATATGTATTCACATCTCACAAGTAAAAAAGATTTGGAAACATGGAATAGGAATTTTGATTTGGGAAGAATTGTAAAAGTAAATTTAAAAGCAACTTATATAGAATTTGTAGTACTGAATATAAGAAAGAATGAATTTGACACATTTATGTTTTATTTAAAAAACATGTTGGCAAATATTTCACAAGTAAAAGTGCGTTCTATCGGACAAAAAGTCAATCGTATTAAAAAATTGGTACAATTAGATCCTGAATTATATAAGATTTATGATCCAAAAACAGGAAATCTCATATTTTCGAGATTATGTCAAAAAGATCATCAACCAGATATAATCACGAAAGATGATGAGCAGTTTAAAAAAATGAAGGAAATTGCCGGACGTGTGATAAAATATAAAAATTTCACAACTGATGAAGATGTATATTATAAATGTACAAGTGCTAAATATCCTTATATGGGATTTATCTCGGAAAAGCATCCCAAGAAATTTTGCATTCCATGTTGTCAAAAAATAAACTTGGCAAGTGCAGAAGGAAAAAAAGCAATCCAATATGAAAATTGCTTGAAGGGTAAAGTTGTAGAATATGAAAAAGATTCATCAACATATATTCTCAAATATGGTAAATCAATTCCCAAAAATAGACTTGGGCATTTGCCAAATAGCATTAAGAAAGAAAATTATTTCCTTTATGGAATTGGTGAAGTAAAATCTTTACTTAATTCAATTGCATTTTGCCTTAATGAAACATTAGATAGTTTGATTAATACATTATATATCGGAATTGAAAAAATGCATATTACTGGATCATTCAATTCGGTAAGTGAATATCTCGATGCTTTTGATGATTATTTGAATGGGGAATATATTGGTGATAAAGACTGGAATAAGGAAATTTTGTCATTAGTAAATAAAATTCATAAGATTAGTATTATTGTCATTAGTCAAGATGGGAATAATTTTGAGTCAAGTTATATGAATTATTCAACTTACATAATATTATCTTTTGATGGACTTACATACAATCCAATTATCTACACTAATAAAAATAATTTTCAATTGACAAATACGATTGATAAAAAGATTTTCACTTCTTCTGATAGTTTAATACAAACATTCATTGATGCCAGAACATTTGCCCATATTAGGTCGATGTTAAATATAGATATATTAATTGAATTTAGTAAGAAATATTATGGACAATCATGGCATAATAAAATGTTGCAATATGTATCACATGATATATGTTATGGAATAGAATTAAATGGCGATATTATGATTCCGATAAATGAAAAATGGACAGATCGCATTAAAAAAACAAATAGTATTTATTTAAGAAAAAATGCATCAACCTATAGTAAAATTACAAATATTATCAATTCTATTAATAACTTCATCAAAACAAAAAATTACGACATTATAATGTTCAACAAATGGATTGAATATCAAAACGCCATTATTGGCGGAATAACAAATATTGGCATTATATATTTCCGAAATATGAACATTGGGTCGTTGCCAAAATCAAATGTATTAACACTGAATGAAGATCCTGATAAAGTTAATAAAACTATATTATGTGGGTCGGATGAAGATAAATTCAAGGACAGAAAATTTAAAGCATATTATGAATATTACAAATATCAAATTTTCCGAATGCAATTTATTTCGAAAATTGAAGATGACATAAATAAACCTCTACGTAATAAAATTATAAATTTTATAAAATCTACAAATTTCACAACAAATATCAATGAAAAAAGAAAGCAAATGCAGAATATTGTTGATGATGTTGATCTGATGAAACACTTCGACACATTTTATATTGATGGATTAACGAAACAAGAATTTATCGAAATGATTAAAACGAACAAATATGATTTTGATTATATAACATTTAATAATTTGACAAAACTGGAAGATAAAAGACTTTTGGCGGAAGTTAAAAAAATTATGTCTAATGCTGTCATATTTAAAGAAATTAAAGATGGTGATATGAAAATTAATATTATTGAAGTTTGTGATAATGATGCTGAATTACCATATTGTGTTGGAAAAAAATTAATGATAAAATCTAAAGATTATGAATCGTTTTGTGAAATATTGGCAAATGAAATTAAAAATCCATATATGCAAAAATATTTTATTGGAACATCAAACTTAAAAACTGTTATTGATTTTCTAAATTTTGATTTGGAAGATCATGAAAATATTAGTATCACCATTCATAATTAAATTAAATTAAATTTAATTAACAATGACATAAATTTGATTTTCTCCAATAGATTCTTGACGTATTCTTAAATATGCATCTATTTTTTCGATATCTTCATCAAACTCATCTAAAATGGGTTTTATTACACAACATAATGTTGCGGTAAATTCATTTAAATATTCACTATCATTGAAAAATGTTGTTTCTCTCATCTGGTCATTACAATATAATATTACTCTATTATTTGAAATATCTATATCATCCATACTATTTTTGAGTATCGAATATAAATTCAAATAAAATGGTATAGAAATCTTGGCATTATTTAACATATAATGAGCATTATGGTTCGTTGATTTTTTTATATCTTTAGTAAACAATGTATTAGGAGAACATAACAATACTTTCGCAATTTCGCATAATTTATCAAATACACTTTCGATTAAAAATAATATTGTATGATTACAATATCCAGAATTGAATATCAAATAAAATGACGCGACCCGAATTGGACGATATTCTATAATTAATTTTGGATCAATGTCGAAAAATAGTGAAGATATTTCATTATAGATTTTAGTCTTTTGATAACAATTAATCAATGAATTGTCATATAATATCTTTGTATAAAGATCAATAAATAGTAAATCACATTTTTTACATGGTTCAAATGGTGCTTCAATTATTATCATGAATGAAGGTGTATATTCTCACCAAAAAAATATTTCAATATATCAATGAATAATATATTCAACATTGGCATTTGGCAATTTAGAAATAGTGTTTTCAGATTGAAACTCAATGTTGTGGAATAATGTTCCTTTTTCACCAAGGCATGATGGAGGAAATGTATTTTTCGAAATTATAATCAATTTATATTCTTGAGGATTTGAAATATTTGAAATATAATCATTCATGAAATGAATGTTTTCAAATGTTGTGGAATTGTTAATAAAGATGAACATTAGAACGCTATAATCTCGAATATCATTATAGATTTGTTTGGCACATAATTTTTCGGCGGTGATTAAATTTTCATGATGAGAATTATATTCAATACCATTATAATTCGAAAATACACAATATTCGGCATTTACATAACCTCGAAATATATATTGTGGTTCAGGAATATTTTTCTGCTTGCATTGATTAATTACTAAACCTTTATAATCAACCATTTTATCTATATTTATGTTAAATTTAATTAATATCTGTTTTACACATTCTTCAGCAGATTTTTTCTTTAATATATTAGTGCATTCAAATTTGATATCACTAAAAATTATATTTGTTTTATATCCATCTTCTGTTTTGACTGTATCAATTTTTGGGAAAAGAATACCTTGTTTTTGGCAATATGCATTGAGAATTGATTTGTATGAAATTGACATCTTGATATATAAATTATACAAATTCAATTTTATATAGATTTAAATATACTTATCAAAATGCCTAAAAAAAATAATACAATTGGTGGATTAGTTGCTAAAAGTTTATCGAAAGTAAATTATATGGTAGCATTATGCTTATTTATATTATTTGTGATTTTGAATAATGATGTATTTATAAACAATATTTTGGCGAAAGTAAATGGTGCAGTTGAATATGATGTGCCAACATCATATGGAACAATGATACAAGGATTGATATTAATTATTGGATTTATGATAATGGATATATTTTTATAAACATTCATATGGTAAATTCAAATATTCATTAAATTCTTCAATGTGTTTAGCATTATGTTTTCTGATTTCATCTTTATAATCATTAATGCATTCAACCACATATTTATTATAATCATCCGTATCTGTTTTTTCGCAATAGATAATATCATTTGTCTGGATCAAATCTCGAATATAATCATAAACTTCTTTTAATATGTTTTCATCTTTTGCTCCTTGAAAATTTATTTTTCCAGATTGATAAAATCTAATTGACATTTTTTTAAAATCTGCTGTTTCACTTGGCATATGTAATGTTATTCGAAGTTTTGTAGTTTCCGAAAATGATGCAATATGATAATATGGTATTGTACTTGCAACTTCGAATAATTTGAATAAATTAAATTTGTGATTTGGATCGAGTAAATAACATTTATAATTTTTCATCTTCACATTTAATATTTCTGATTCAATTGGTTCTTCAGGATTGATAACCCAATTTAAATAATTAGTAATTATTTCCATGTTGCTGATCATATCTTGATAATCTTCACTTTGACCTCCTGTTATAGTCACAGAACCATTCCTCGCAAGACCAATTTTATAATGCTTATTATATGCAATATTCAGTATTTCAATCATTAATCTACTTCCAAATTGAGATCCATCGCCCTGATATTTCCTATTAGTGATTTTTTTTGCAACTTTTTTTCTTCCTTTTGCAGATTTTGGTTTTTCTTCAGTGATGTATTTCGGATTAATTATTTCGCCATAATTTGAACTAATTTTGATAATACAATCATTGAATGCGTTTTTTTCGATAATAGTTGTTTCATGATAAGAGTAATTAGATAATCTTCCGGTATAACTTGAAGCAGAATGAATTAATTTTGACAAAACCATCTCTATAAAAAGAGTTGTTGAATTCAATTTTAATTTTAAATATATATTATTATAAGTTAAAATGACAACACAATTGAATGATGATCCTTATAATATTGTTGGAATTAGTGATTTAGTCAATGTTCATCATTGCAAAAAAGAAATCAATAGAGATGAAATTGAAAAATCACTATTAAAAAATACAACATTTAGACCAAAATCGAACATTGATTATAATGTGACGTTAAATGATATTTCAAAAGAAATAGGTATCGATTTCGAAGATGAACCTACAGATAATGCTGTTCAAATGCCAAGTCGCCCCCATATTCATCCAAGCAGTAATAATATTGGAAATGCATGGGAAAATAAACCAACTCCATTAATTAATAATCTATCATCATATACTGGTGCATCGCCAATGTCTGCACCCGCACAACCACCACCTCCAAAACCTGCATTATTTCCTTTACCAAGTTCCAACATTAAAGTTGGAGAAGAAGAAAGTGATGACGAAAGCGAAGATATTGGCGATGATGGAAGTGATGACGAAAGCGAAGATGGCGGTATTGATATGAAAAGTACCGATCATGCTCCAAGTATGAAATATCACACTGAAGAACAAAGGCGTAAAAGTCATATTAATCACGTTATCGGAAATATGGATGATGGAGAAGATTTTAATTTCGATAAAGAAAAGGAAGAAGATGATAGAAATGTTTTATTGGAAAAAATTCACACATTACATGGAACATTGAAGAAAAACAAAAATGTGCATCTCAAAGGAATTAAGATGCCAAAAGGCGATGAACCTATTGAGACATTGAGAAATTTAAATAAGTTATTGCAAATGAAGCACGATAGAGTGCGTTTCTCGTCAGTATTTGAAGAAGTTGCAGGATTAAGTGCCAGAGGATTGGAAGGAGTTTTTAATGGGGAGCGAAAAATTGCTGGATACACTCCTGATTTGAGAGGTTGGCATCACACTGTAAATATAAAACTTCGAGGAATGAAATATGAGACATCACAGGTTGTATCGGATATATTTCAAAATTATAACATTAATCCTATTTGGAGAATTTTGATTGAGTTAGTGCCATCGATGTTTTTGTATAGTTCTCAAAAGAAAGAACAAAATGATATGGGCATTGGAGGCGAAAGTTCAAGAAAAGAAACTTTAGATGAGTTGGATAAGATTAATCAAGAGTTCCAAACGGATGATAGTTCAAGTTCAGAGTCTGAAAGTTCCGATGAATAATTTTATTAAATGATGAAATAGTATATATATGTCGAAAATGGGTTTTTGGTGGATTGATGAAGAAAAACATTATAAATGTGGGCATTATCAAATTTCAAAAGAATGTTCAGGAGGAGTGCCTTGCACCCATAGAGTGGCAAATGCAAGTAGTGTAAATACATATAATGCTAAATGTATCGCAGATATGTTTTGTGATACAAATACAGTTATTCCTGAACATTTTAAGGAATATATGTCGAAAGATTATAAACCTGTTCCTGAAAAATGGTGGAAAGATCCTAATCAATATTATGAGTGCAATAATACTAAAATATCTAAAATTTGCATAGAAACTTATCCTTGTATGCATCAAATTTATGAAGATGATAAATTCTATTCTATCGATTGTAATGACATAAAAAAGTTATTTATCGATAATAAGTTAAGTGTTCCTATTCATTTTGATTGTTGTGATGAATATATTGATATATTTTAATTTATAATTTGAATAACTTAAAATATAATCATGAAGTATCCGAATATCGAAGACGATGAATTATTATTCAACAAATTACATAATCAAAATGATGAAGATGAGCAGTATTATCCATGTGGAACTATGTTAATTAGTAAAGTATGTACGGGAACACAACCTTGCAATCATAAACTTATTAATGGAGATACAGTTCAAACTATTACATCACATGCGATTGTTTCATTGTTTATTGCCCAACAATTAAAAGTGCCTGAACATTTTTGCAATATAAATCCTATTAAAAATAAAAATATAGATATTAATACAACAATGAATGATAATTTATCACCATCACTACAAAAATTACAAAATTTAAAATATACCCCTCGAACAGAGGAAGATAATATGACTGATCGCATTATTTATGATGATGTATTATATAATCCTGCCGATTCATTCCAAAATATGGATAATTTGGTCGAGCGTTTCAGACTTATGCGTGATGAATTGAATAAGTTAAATGGTTTGATTGAAACTGAACAAAGAAAATTAGATAAGATGGTTCATTCTCGAAATATTCTTACAAATGCCATTACACCTGTAACTAATGAACGCACCATTGAAGTAGATCGCTCATATAATTTATTAGAAGCAGTCCCACTTATTTTTATATCAATGATTATGTTTGCATTGTTGATGAAACTAATCATGTAATTTCCTTTTCTAATTATAGTTCATGATATGTGAAAGGAAAGTGTAAGTTCGGATAGATGAACTTGCATTTTCCTTTTTTTTAAAATTGAATTATTTTTTTCTCAATACAACCATGACGAGCAATATTATCGACATTCTACGAAAAAATGAGCATTCCTCATACAAGAATGCCGAGATAAACAATGGCAGGACAAAAAAAGAAGTTGCAATTTTCGACAATTGCATCATCCATGAAACGGAATTTCCTCAAAAAATTGTGGTATTTAATGGAGGAGTTATTAAAAACGATATCAAATGTAAGGGTGATGTATATCTTATTAATGTTAGAGAACGAGATGATCATATTATTCTTGCAGATGGGAATATTATCGAGGAATAGCATTATAAGGATTTTGGGCATAAGGAACAACCGGAGTCATAGTTCTTGAAACCATAATCATGATGAATACATTAATAATCAACAGTATCATCAGCACCATTCCTTCAAAACTAATTGAAAAATTTGACGGAATGAATGGTTTTTTTTCTACTTCGCCTGTTGGATTTGCATAAGTCGCAGGTACTCTATCTGGTTTCAATCCAAAATTTAGAAATTTTTCTTTTTGATGCACATTATCATTCAATTCTCGTAATTTTTCTTCGCCAATTGCAATTTCTTTATTAATATTACTTAATTCTTTATATTTGTTTTGTTTTGGAATAAAATCTGGTTCATCACACATCCCTAATGCATTATAAGAATAATCGTTTCCGTAGGTATTTAAATCCATACTTGATGTATATAAATTGTAAAATAAAAAAAATGAATTATAACAATTCTATTAAACCATGAAAGAAAGATCTGAAGATTATTTTATTTTGAATAATTATGGGTTTCCTTATAAAGTTATCATTAGGGGAGATCAAGTAGATATTTATGAACCATCATCGTATGAAAGTAATGAATATGATAAATTTGTTGTATCATATGATACAATAGATATATTTATTGGAAAATCTATAAAAACAGAAGAGACTGAATATTTAGAATCGTATGGAGAAGAGTTTGATGGTAATACTATTTTACTTCGACTAAATACATATGATTATGTATTTGTTGGAGGCAAAATATATGAATTTTCGACGCCAAATGATGAAATTATCGAATATTTGTCTCAAGTTGGCAATAATGAAGTGCCATATCCTGTTGCATTTAGCGATAAAAATGTGTATTTAATGCTCGATAATGGATATGTTCCTAAAGATAAATTTCCTCCATTTGATAAATATGAAACATATTCATATTATTATGGGCAAATGGATAATGAACCGTTAGAAAAATATAAACAACCTATGCTCAATGTTAAAAAGATAGGTCAATAGTTGAGATATGAGTTTAATACATTTGACTTATAAACGCAACTCATACAATATCGAAATTTTGCATCATTAATTTCGATAATACTATAATCCTTGCATATTCTACCACATACTATTCGATTGCAACTTTTAAATCTTTCAAGTTTTATATTTGGATATCTATAACCTTTTTTTAGCATATCTATGAACCGATTAATAAATACGCATTTTTCCTGATTAGTAAGAATGTCAAATGAGATTATTACTCGAAATTCTTTATTCAATATGTTCGTGATCACTTCATCAATTCCACGGCATCCTTCATAATTATCGATATCAAGATGATTATTTTGAAAGGTCAAAGTATTAACATCGAAGTCCCGCCTTTTGGATCTAATATCTTTAGGAAACCCAAATGATACAGTTAATGTAAATTTGGCACGTTCCATTAAATTGTGAATTTCATATTTTTGTGTTTGTGCGGTTAATTGATAAGTAAATACAACTAATATAGTTTCATCGAATATTTTCATGAAGTCTGTTGAATTTCCAAAATATCTGACATTTAAATCTCGTATGAAGATTTGCTCTTTATTATATTTGAATATATTTTCTTTCTTGTCTAATTTTGGAACTATCCAATCACGCACAAAACTTCCATATAATATTACATCATTATCATGTAGTAATTTTGCAACCTCAATCATAAATTTTAGATTTGCCATGGTTGATAGACTAAAAAAATTCAAAGTTTTTTCCCTTTAAACATTTTATGTTTAAAGGTTGAACATTTTATGTTTAAAGTCATGATATGAGTGCATTATATATTTGTGGATCATTATGCGTGACAATCTTTACAATATTTAATAATTCAGATCTGGTCATGTTATTAAGATTATTGATTATAATCTGTTTCATGGTATCATTAGTATCGATAACATTGTTATAGTAATATGCCTTTCCATTGATATATTCTTTATCAAGAGATATATCTATCCCATGTCCCGCCTTATCAGTTAATGTTTCCATGTAGTTCGTTGTCCCATATTCTGCATTATAAATTTCTTCAAGATGCGATTCGTATCTTTTACCTCCCATATAACTCCATGTTCCTGATGGAGTTGGTGCAGACATTGGCAATGATATGGCATAATTAAATACCTCAATATTAAAATAATTTGTACATTCAGGATACTCCATCTGCGGTTTAGAACAATTGCATGATTTTCGAGATTTATACATTTGACAACCTCCAATACTAATTTCTTTCATAATCTTTTTATATTTTTTAAGAAATTTGGAAGGTTTGTCATTATCATAGTTCTGATACAGGTATTTAATTAATTCGACATCTTTATCTTTTTGTTGGAGATTGCGAACTTGACTTAATTTTTTTAATGGGTCCATTATATATTTCATGATCACAAAATTATAAAACACAATTTAGTTCTTTTTTCCGCCATAGTATTCTTCGCCGTATCCTTTTTGAATTAATATATTATTTAAACAATCTCCATCAATATTATATTCATCATCGAGAGTATAGATTGTTCCTAATATGCGTCCATACTTATCAAATTTTCCTAATTTAAGATAAACAATTTTATCGAGGATTGTATCTGCTACAACTTGTCTTGCTTCATATCCTGCTTTTTTTTCTTCTTTATCACGTGTTCTGATTTCAGGGGTATCAATGCCAAATAATCGTATTGTGAATTTTTGCATAATATTATTAAATTTAAAAACTGCTTTCACCGTATCACCATCATATACTTCGACAATTTTAGCGTAAGTCTCAATATCTTGAAATGAAAATTTCTTAATTTGTTTATTAGTTTTTGCTAATTCATTGAATAAACTACGAGACATATTTCTTATTATATTTTGTATAATAAAAAATAAAATGACATTAAATGTTAGTGCCAGAGAATTAAAAAAAATAGAATTTGATGAAGGAATTTTTGATGATACAATTAATGAAATTTTAGTTTATGTTGAAGATAATATTCGTCGCGCTCATTCAGATAAGAAAAATTATGTTGTAGTCGCATTGCCATATATTTTTGGTATATCTGGTATTTGTGATAAAGATGCCCGATTGGTTGTATATTCTCGAGTAATTGAGGCGATTAAGGATAAGGGGTTTAAGGTTAAAATATGTGTCAAAGATAGGTCTAAAGATAAAAAAGCATTATTAGGTATTGTATGGAAATCGTATCTTGATACCAAGAGATTAACCGAGATGGAAACTATTATTAATGCTCATATGGTTGATACAAAAAAGGATAAGAAATCATTTCTTGAGGCGTGAAAAAAAATGAATTTTTTTTTGATGATATAACACAATGTGGAATATCGGGTTTATTTATGATGGCCATACTGATCTTAAAGTAAATGAACTATTTGATCTATTTGGTAAGGATATATATCCATCACTGGATGATATCTTTAAAAAAATAGATTATTATCAAATAACACCAAATTTACGAATTTATAAATGTTTATATAATGATACAGATTATGTTATAATCGAAGAATGCAATATTAAATATCGTGAATGGATAAATGATAAATTATATACAATGTTTAAATTTGGTGATAATAGTATTATTATATATGATCAAAATGATATTGAATATTTTGAAAAAATAATTGATAATAAGACAATTTATGCACGATTTAAATGCCTAACCCGTTTTGCTTTCAAGATAATTTTCGAAAATGGTGAGATCATGATACAAAAAGGCGAATATAAAGTGGTGATTACTACTCATGATATTATATTGGCAATTAGAGAATATTGGTCACTGTCACATGCGAGTAATAGAAAAATTTCAAAGATTTTACCGAATGATACATTTGATTATAAAAATAGACCAGATAAACATCTATTGGAATATTTGATGAAACTTGCAGATAAGATTGAAACTATGGGTGAGATTATTCATATATAATTATTTAGTATTTTTTTAAAAAAATATATTTATTTGGTATTCTTTATTGATTTACAAATTTCAATATGACAATTAAAACTTGCCCATTTTAATGCACAATCATCATCTGCGTGAATATCAGCATTATATTGGATTAATAATCTGACAGTTTCAACATGATCATTTCGACTTGCCCATCTTAATGCATAATCATCATCTGCATGGACATTAGCATTATGTTGAAGCAACAATCGAACAGTTTCGGTATGACCATTCCTACTTGCCCATCTTAATGCATAATCATCATCTGCATGGACATCAACATCACGTTTGAGCAACACTCGAACAATTTCAGTATGACCATTATCAACCGCCCATCTTAAGAGAATTTTATAATATAGATGAATATTATCATTATATTCGATCATCAATTTGAGAATGTCAATATAATTACCATTAACTACCCAGTTTAATACAAACGTGCCATGTGCATGAATATTAGCACCATTGATAATTAAGTATTCAACATCTTGAATACTATCAATACTGATATAATAAAGTAGCAATCCATCGATATTGTCTCGATATATTTCTTTAAATTTACTATCATTTAACAAATATTTAGATCTGAATTCATAATCACGTGGAAATAATTCTTCTAAAAATATAATCTTGTTTGTGGCAGATTTATTACCCTCAGATTTAATATCTCCATGTTGGATCAGGAAGTATCTATTTTTTTTATTCAATTCATAATAATCATATACATTACGTAATTCACGACAGAAATGAAATCCCGACATACATACACCAAATTTGCCTTCATGAATAAATGTTTTATTCATTTTATATTGATAATCTAGACATTTAAAATCGGAGTCTGTACCTTTAAATCCATACATTTTAACTTTATTAATACGAACTAAATTATTCATTTTTATAAAAAAAAAGATATATTTTTTTTTAAATCACAGAAAATATTATACTTTTATTTGCATTTTTTATTATTTCCTTATATTCATTAATTGTCTTATCTCCTCCATACATTTCCAAACAACTTGGACTAAATTGCGGTTCTTTAATAGCAATCGGTTTTTTTCCATAAAATTGAAAATATAAATCATTTAACATACTCAGTTTTTCCGTCTTGTTTGAAAGATTACTTTGTTTGACATATCCAACAGCACAAGGAAAATCACAAAAACATATTCTTTCAAAAACTGGATATATTTTTCTTCCTTTATTATCAATCTTAATTGTTTCAGGAATGATAACAGGCATTTCATCAAATGTCAATGTGCAATATCTACAATGAAGATTAGTACTTATAATCCACGTATCAATATTAACAAATTTTTTTGGTAATTTATCAAACCCTAAATAATTCTCATTTATTATTGTTTCGTTAGGTTCTGTATCTTGAATTAACATCTGATGGAAATCATCATCAATGGTATTTATCATTGATAATTTAATTCCTCGAAATATCATAAGATTAGATTGGGATACGGATGCCAACATTGTCGATTATTAATTTAATACATCAAAATTATTATTAATTTAAAATAAAATATAGTATAATGGTCAGGTCAGAAATTGATGTTGGAGTATTTTTTAAACCGCAATTTACAGTTAAAGAAGTGCAGGAAACAATAAAATCTCTTGCTTCAAATATTATCAGTTTTCCGCAACTGAAAGAAACAGTAGATGGAGCATTACGAATAATTGCATGTGCATCATTGCTTTTATCTAATCATTATAAAACCACACAATTTAAATATGGGCAAGTATTTCGATTAATTGAGATTATTCGGTCAAGTGTTGAAGGAACTTTAACATTATTTGAACAAGCAAAAGCACAACATGGAGATGTAATTGTTGCATTGGAATATAATGTATCATATCACGCCCCATTAATACAATATTCGAAAAATATCATCGAATATATACCTCCATATGATACTAATATTGGCGTAACTGCAACCGGAACAATTGATATTAGTAATAAAATCTCACAAGTAAATTCGCCGGGCCTTAATGGGCGATTAATGCTGTCAGATGGACGCATATATGTATATATCGAAAGTTCTGAAATGGCAAAAATCCGAGATCATATTCCTCCGAAAAATAAAGATACTACTCCAACAATACAAAAGCATCAATGGATTAAAATTGTCTCTAAAAATGAAATGTCATTAAATCCTGTATCTATAACTTCTAAATATAATCAAATTGTCGCGAATAATAAACATAATTACACCGGCATCAGATTTACTGGCATGGAATATAGTGTCGATAAATGCTCCTGTCTTCTTTATCAGGAATTTATGATTGTTAGAACAGATTTTATTCAACCTATTAGAACGAGTCTCGGTTTAACCACAAATTTAGCAACAAAATATATTCTCGGAGTTTATGGCAAGAGATTACAACCTATCGAATTTATGCGTAAGATGCATATATGGGATTTGACGAGAAATAATTGTCAGTGCATTCCATTAATAAAATTAGCAAAAATAATATATAACAAATGAAATTAGATAAGGCAAGAATTGAACGGGCGGAAAATCAGCGATTATGTATCGAAAGTGATGATGGAGAAGTTGTTCGAATTTTGGGGACGAGAAATATTATATATGATGTTCAAATAACTAATACAGGTGTTTATTGCAGTTGTCCTGACAATTCTAATGGACATATCTGCAAACACATTATTTACATATTGATTAAAAGATATAAAGCAAACATCAATTTAGATTTATCTGACATTTTAAAGAATTTGGTTCAACCTGAACCAAAAATTCAAAAAAATATTATTCATCATTATGATGATTTTGGATATATTAAACCACGATTAGATAATGCTGGAGAATGTTCAATATGTCTGGATATATTAATCACAGCAGAGAGCGATCCTAACCACGAAAGATTAGATTGGTGCAAATTTAGTTGTGGGAATATGTTTCATTGGACTTGCATTCAGAATTATAAAAAGAATTTAGGATCACGAACATTAAAATGTCCATTATGTAGAGAAGCATTATAAAATGAAATTATTTTTTTCATAATGAATAAAATTATTCATTAGGGAATATACTATTTAAATTATGGAAGATAGAACTTGTAATATTATCGCATATGCATTGGTGTTGGTATTACTAATTATTGTTGGATATGTTTCTTACTCTATGTATCGAAAATTATATCCATCATGGAGAAATACCCCTTTCATGGGAATGGAAGGCGCCCCTGCTAAAGAATATCGTAATTTAATCGATGAATTTGGAAAACCAACATATATTGCACCAAATAAAGGAGGGTTCGCATTATGGGCAAAGCATGATTTGGCAGAAACTGCCACTGGATATATATGGGAAAAGGTAATGATTGTCGATGAAAATACTCCTCATTTATATCCCGAACCTCATAATGATTTTATCTACGGATGGTACGTTTTACATGTTCCTGCAGAAAAATTACAACCATTAATGGAAATCACGGATGCAATGATTTATGATCCAATGAAAAAGGTTCTAATGGTAAGATGCCGAAGTATGTGTTGTTTGGTGGTTGGTGCTTATGTTGCATTAATGTTATGTGAAGGTAAGATTGAACCACAGAATGCTCAAACCGAATATTATGAACGCACCACAGAAATTATGGGTATGGAAAAAGTTAATAAAAAAGAAAAATACCAAGAATATATTTCTATTTTGGCAGAAGGTATTGCACGAAGTGAGATTGAAATACAAGAAGAGAAAAAATTAATCCCCACAACCCAAAGTAAATAAATTACAAAAAATCATTATAAATTTGACCATCCATATCAAATATTATACATCGTGCTAAACTCATTATCTATATTAATAATGATATGTAATAATATCCATCTCATTTAATATTCTTAATGTCTTACTATTTTCGATAATAAATGTGTAGCAACTTGCTTGGTCTGTCCCACAATATATTTGCACAATGACATCGGACTCAAAATACATAAATTTTGGCATTTGATGAAGACCTTTTCCAAGATTATCATAAAGTTTTTTAAGTTGATCATCAGATATATTTATTTTGCGATTTGAAGATAGCATCTCTGCTGAAGTATAATTATGTTTCATCATTTTTTTGAGTTTCTCCATTGTCTATATCTTTAATAATCGAAAATTATAATTTGATTATCTTTAATATCGATTGAAACTATTATATTTATATTAATTGCGATTATTATCTGTGTATCGCAATATGTTTTAATTAATTTTTGTTCTACATTGATGATGCTTTTTAAATTTTTTTCAAAATCTGGTTTCACATAAAATATTTTTTTAGTTTTTATATCATGTGCAATTATCTGTTTTACACTTTTATTTGCAAATGTATTCAAATGTGGTTTTACTATTTTGAGATTGTATTTTAATATCATACAAAATTTTTCATCATCAACATTCATATAATAATAAAGATGATCTTTATCAATGATTGCTAATTTTATTTCATCATCCTCAATGATTTTGATATTTGAGTTGGATATATTTGCTCTAATGATTAAATCTTCGACAATTTCATCCATATCGCATGGATGTATTTCATCTGTGGTAAATCCGAGGCAATGATGGTGATTATCGACATTACCTAAACCATGATACCATACCGCTTTAATTTTGCGATTAATAAAGTTGGAGAATGACATTTCAAAATTATATATAATTCAATTTTTAGTGCATGAAAAAATAAATCAGTTATCAAATATTAATATTGTATTGCATTGATGTCTCACAATCATATATATTACATTTTTACTTATAGCAACTAATGTTATTTTATGATCATGTAATATATTTGTGTTAATGTCGAAGATAATACCTTGAATGATTATATTTAAGTTATCGGTATTCTTAACTTTTCCAATAGTATTTGAACTTAATTCATGTGTGTATGCACATTCGATATTTTTATTCTTGAAATTTTTAAGTGTCATTTCTTCTGGTTCTTTATACATTATAATCGCAGAATAACTTTCATTGCCAATGCTTGGATCATCCATGTAATAATAAAGTGCATTTTCGTCAATATATAATAATTTTGTCGAAATATGCTTTACTAATTTGGAAGATGGATCACAATTTTTTACCATTTCTTGGATGTATTCATTAAGTGGACTGACCCTATCATATTTTAAACTTGATGGTATAATATTCGCATGACTCATATATAATATTGGTGTTCTATCTAAAAATATTTTTAATGACATCTTTAATATTATTGAAAATGATAAAATTCATTTTTTAAATTATGGTTTTTAAAAATTGAATTTTAATAATGGAATATTAGATTAATAATGAAAATAATTAATTATAGTGATGACTTTCCAAAACGTAGAGATTTTTTAAGATCTACAGATAATAATGTTTTAGCAGAATTGAATGCTAAAAAACCAATTAATATCCATCCTATCGAAGTTAAAGAACGTGATCGATACGTTGATTTTGCAAATGGAATTAAACTCTATTATCTTGCATTTTATGCAATTATGGAAAATGGAACTAAAATATTTGTCGAAGTTGAAGGAATATTATTAAGTTTTCTCGTTAAAGCAAAATCCGATAATCTTCGAGAAGATATCAAAAATATTAAATCATTGTTATGTGATAATGATGTAAGATTAATTGATATTAAAACTGGCATTACTGGAAAACCATTTATTTATTTTCAAGAACATGAAGATCAGTTTTATAAACTATTCTTTAATACTATTGAAGATAGAAAAAAGGCAATAGAAACCTTAAGAACCGAATATAACACATATCTCGATGATTATAGCGGTGTTAAGTATTATTATAAAATCTCTCGCGAGAGAAAATTGTATTGGACTGATTGGATGGAAGTCAGCAAATACAGAATGATTAATAAGAAAAATTATGACGGTATTCAATGCATCAGTGTTAATATCGATAATATGAGGTCTCTTAATGAAGATGAAAAAGCATTTGACAGATTTCAAAAAATACCAACTATGACATTGACATGGGATATTGAAACTTCTTCTTATAGAGGTGCATCATTCTTGCCAATGGGTTATAATTCTGAAGATAAATTACGGATGATTTGTGGAACATTGCATTATGAATATGATGAAAAGGTTCTATTGTCATATGTCATTTTATATAATGACGTGAATTTATCAATATTTGAAGATAAAATTAAAGACGAAAATTATTTGGTTATTAAGTGCAAAAATGAATTAGAAGTAATTTACGCATTTGGTAAATTAATTGGATCTCTTCGACCAGATTTTGTCGGAGGATTTAATGACGGACAATATGATTGGCCCTTTGTAATTGAAAAATTGCGGTGGTATTCTGTTAATAAACCAGAAGACCCAATTGCAATGATCAGATTTTTAAATTATGTGAATGATGATCCATGTACATTTAAAGGTTCAAATATTGACCAACTATGTGATAGATTAATTAATTGCTATTTTCGAAAAAGAAATGTGAAGATTACCCAAGAGAAGTCTCACGAAATTTATATGCTTATTTCCAGTGGAACTATTTATATTGATTTGCGAGTTATGTTCATGCGGATTTATAATCGTGCTGAAGTTAAAACGGGTTCTTCTCTGAATTTCTATTTAGAAAAGAACGGGTTGGCGAAAAAAGAGGATGTTAGTAATTTATTTATGCAGATGACATTTGCACAAGAACATCCAAATGTTGATGACATTGCCAAGATTGCGTATTATTGCGTTGGTGATAGTATGCGATGTCATTGGTTATGTATGAAAAGAACACGTATTCATGACTTGCGAGAAAGTGCGAAATATGGATTTGTGTGTTTTAATAATGCATTTTATAATGCGTCAGGAGTGAAGATTAAGAATTGCGTCACTGGTGATGCAGAAAGGCGAGGAATTTATGTATCTTTTGCACATAGACCTGTTAGTGCAGGTTCTTATAAGGGGGCATATGTATTTCCTCCATTAAAGGGATTGCATAATACCCGTCCTGTTACGGGAGTTGATGCCTCATCATTATATCCGTCAATTATGATGGCATTTAATATGTCTCCAGAGAAATTGATTGGAGATCCAGTTTATGCACAGGATTTAATGAGTAGAGGCATTAAACTGACTGAACATACTATCGAGAAATATGTAACTATTATTACAGAAGATGGTAATGAAAAAGTAGAAAATGTGATTGAAAAATCATTTACAGTATTTCATCACAATGACATGGCAAATATGGGTATTGTTGGAACTATTTTAAAATGGTTGTATGATACTCGTGCTAAAATGAAAATTCCATTGGGTGAATATGAAGATAAAAAGAAATTACTTGAAAAAGAAGGGAAAACTGATACCGATGAATATAGGGAAGTTGCTTTTCGATATAATAAGATTAATGCAGAACAATTGGCATTAAAGATATTTATGAATACATTTTATGGAGAATTGGGTAATCCAAATTCTGTATTATATTTGACGCAAATTGCTGGAGGTATTACTATGATGGGTCAAAAACTCATTCAAGAAGTAGCACGATTTGCTATTGAAGATTACGGTGCGCGGGTAGTTTATGGGGACACCGATAGTGTCTACTGCTGTTGTCCAGAACATGTTTATTCTGAAGTAGATAAACAATACGAAAATGCCGAAATAACGAAATTAGAATATTGGCAAAAAATGGTAGCAATAACCATGACTACTATTGCAGATTTAGTTAAAACCGTCAATGCACATCTTATTAATTTTACAGAAACCAAATTCATTAAGATGGCATATGAGGAAGTATTATTCCCCGTCCTACTAATTTCGAAAAAGAAATATGTTGGCATACCTCATACCAAGATTGAGAATATCAATTTTGATGTTCCACCAGAAAGGTTCTTCTATAGAGGAATTGAAATTATTAAAAGAGGAAAATCAAACTTCCTCAAAAAGACTACTAAAGAACTTTTAGCAAAAATGTTTGATGTGTCATTTGATGAAGATATTTTAGATTTAGTCAAATCAAAAATCCAAGAAATGTTAGTAAGAAATTGGGAACCGTCCGATTTTAAATTGAGTGCTGAATATAAAAAACCAAAAGAAGGCAAACCAGGTAATGTGTCTGTATTGACATTTATAGAACGATATAATAGTAATGATGAAAATCACATAAAAATACAACCAGGCGAGCGTTTTGAATATGTCGTAGTAAAGAAAGACTTAGAATATACTCGAAGACAAACGAAGAAAAGTCATAAGAAAGGCGAACAAATGGAACTTTATGAAGATGCACTGCGAGATGGAATGGAAATTAGTCTCGATCATTACATCATGTCAGAAATCATTGGACAGTTTTGTAGATTTATAGTGTTTTATGAAATGTTCGAAATAGATAATCCAGATCTCACATATAAAGAACGAGATAATAAAATGAAAGATAAAGCGAAAAAATATCTTGAGCAATTTTACAAGAGCATTCGTACTCCGGATGAACAAGTTTATGATAAAAGTCGAGGATTGCAATTTAGACGCATTGAAAGACAGGTTAATGGGATTATTAATGAAAAATTGGCAGGAACATCGATTACGAAATTCATGGCAAAAAAAGATAATATGACAATTGAAGATATTAAAAAAGAAACCAAAAAACTGATTGAGGCAAATATCAAAAAAAGGAAGGAATCGGATTTAATATTCGGTTTATCTAAGCACTTCCATCCTAAAAAATTGGGTGAATTGCATTTAAGTTTCCGAAATTTATATAATGTAAATTCGCCAGTTTCATATGTATCTCGAGAAATAACCAAGTTGGCAAAGGCACAAGGAATGGAACGAATCAAGATGGACAGATTAGTGCCAAAGATTAGACCAATTATAAATGATGGGTCAAAAATAATATTCGACACTTATGATAATTTGTCGCATTTGAGTAAAGATGAGATTGAAAAAATGATTGATGATGATATATCAAAATTGATTGAGGAGAATAAAGAAATATTTGATAGTTATGACGAATGCATTAATAAGATATCATTCTGCGGGTTTTATGTCAGAGTATTAAATATTGTATCGAATATAGTTTATGGTAAGGTAGATTTACCAGAACTGACTATTGAAGAAGAAAAATTAGATGAACGTGGAATTCCAGAAAGTAGAGGAATATTAGCAGGAAGTATCTAAATAAATCTTCGACATTTACATGGAGGATAAACGGAAATCTTCATGTCAGATGGATATTCAATTATGAAACCTTTCAAATTCATAACTCTAATAATACTAAAGAAATATTCTTTTGCGATATTACGACTAAATAATGCAGAGGTACTAATTATTGTTGTTTTTTTCTCAAAACACTTTTTAATTTGTTGCTCTGTGTCTTTGGGATCTATCATATAAGTTATGGAATTTGTGTGAATGTCATAATTAAAATAATCACATGTAAAATGTTTAGTATTATTAAATCCTTCTGTGTATAAAATGATATTGGTGTAATGCCAATTTATTTTAAATTTTAAATAATACATAACACCATTTGATTTACTTGTTTGTTTATTTTCAAAACCACTAATAAAAATTCCGACAGATTGAAATATTTCTAATATATTTTCGATATCATCCATGACTTTTTTCGAAATACAAATATGATTAGAATTAGGATAATTAAATCCATCAGTATTATTTTTTGTATTAAAATAATCACGGATGCCTTTTGAATGTAATGGAATTATAATATCTCTGACAATATCTCCATAAATGAGACATTTTTCATTTGCATAATGTGGCAAATGAAAAATGCTCTTAAAAAGATTTAAAATAATTAAAGTATTCTTGAATGACATTTATAAAAAAATTAAAAATTCAGTTTTTTTCATAAAAATAAGTTATTTTTATATATATGAAATGGTTCAATAATATCGAACTTCCTCGGTGTAGATATTATAATTATGCCCACATCCTCCATCTCCATGAGTATTTATCCAACCTTCATCAACACATTTTTTGCAAACATAATATGGTTTACCGCATATAGTCATTTGCAGATGCACAGGACATCTATCATCACGAATTTCTTCTTTTGACAATTTAATATCTTCGACAATATTGCAAACCTTACATTTTTTAGTAAGAGTAATATCGGTATCGCAGATGCACTTTTTATCCATTGTAATTGGTATATTACAGAATAGTAAATTCAATTTTTTTTATAATTCAACAATTTTAAAATTTGAATTATTATATCTACATTATCTATAGTATGGCATTATTTACAGATTTATATGTTGAATTGATTATACTAATTAAATCAAAACTTTCACCCAAAGATGGGATGAGTCTCGCTTTAACATGTCGATCATTTTGTTCAATATTATATTATGAATGTCTCGATGAAATGAGACAAAAATATTGTCATATTGGTTTGCGAAAATTGATAAATATTGGAGAATTAGAAGGAATAAAGTATTTAAAAAAATTAAATTCAAATGTTATAAAAAATCTTAATACAAAAATTTTATTCACACCAAATTCAGATACATTTAATTATATTATTCCATATTATCAAAAATCTAAATTAGATGAATTATTATATTATGCCATCATAAGTAACAGTCGATATATAGATACAATAATCAAATATGGTGCTGGAATATTACACAAGAAGACAACATTTGCTCTATGGTGTATCGCAAGTCAAAAACGGTTCGATCTCATTAAATATGTTGCTCCATTTTCATTAAGTCAAAATTATTATATTGATGATGATTATATTGGTTTAACATTGATGACCTGTATTGAAGATAATATGACTGATTTTCTCGAATATATGCTTCCTTTGATAAATTTTGATATTGCAACACCTGATATGATAGTAAGAGTTATTAGAAAGACATTAAAATATATTCAACCAAGTACTCTAATATTTCTTTATTCGAATTGCAAAAATATGTATGAACGTGATAACCGTCTTCTCATAAAACGGTTTATTTGGAATGATATAGTTGAAGTATTGGAATATAATTTTAGATTTCCTTTCGATATTGATATATTTAATTATGCAGTATGGGCCGAATCTATAGAATGTGCCATGTATATTGGTCAATTCATCAAAAAAGAAGATTTTAATTTAACTACGATTAGATTATTGGATACTACCGATACTATGATTAAAGATTTTGTTGAAAATAATATGAAATAGTGCAAAAAATTGAATTTTTTTGTTCTTATTAGCAACATGTCGAATAAACTTGTCTATTCTCTTTCGAGTGCTGAAGTCGATCGTGATTACCTCGATGGACATAAGCATGTTAAGGACTGGGAAAAAGTTGTCGAGATTATCCAACATCTTATTCGTCTTGCCAATCGGGATAAGAAGAATTCCTTGCAACTGAAGGGACAACTTGCACGCCTCGCTATGCATGCAGAACAGAAAGGTCTTAACATCTCCACTGGAAATCCTGATGTCATTGCTCAAGGTTTCAATGAGTGGTGTGATAGCAAGGGACTTATCATTGTTGTCAGTACTGATTTCATCCAGAAGTTACCAAATGGTTCTTTCAAGGGTGGAAGATACACAGATCAGGGATATGTTTTCACCATTCAAGACGTGAAGAAGGAAACTACAAGCACATCTTTATGGAAGAATGTGAGATACAATCCTAACGGCACTTGCAATGTAAGGGTAAATGGGGAGAGTTATGGAACGGAAGGATTTCAAAGATGTCTAAATGCCTTGTGCAAGAAGACTGTTTGGTAAATTTAAAAAAAGAGGTTCACTGATAAAATCTTTTTTGTGCCAGCATAAACCCTTTACCCGTTATAGGATGATAATACCGCTCTTTAAATAATTGCTGAATGCGAACTATATTTTTTTCCAAATCAATATAACCGCCATCATAAATATCTATATTTTCGCAAACTTCATCTAATTCCGATAATAGTAGAAAGTTGTTATATTGATATTTAGTTATTTCTGGTTTGTCTATAGCGGTAGAGTTTAATATTTTATTGATATGATCATATATTTTTTTGGCAAATTTTCCAAATAATGTGTAAATAAATGTTTCATCTAAAATAGTAAATCCTAATAAATTTTGATCATAAATGTAAAAGAATTCACTTGGGCGTGCATTAATATATCGTTCAATGAATTTTTTTGCTTTATCAAGATCAAAATTTATATCTCCTTTAAAAAGATTTTTAATTACATATTTACCATCTTTGTATCCATAAATAGTTACATCTGTTTTATCAGATGATGGATATTGTTTATAATCAATATAATCAGCATTAAACCAAATAAGTTCATTTGGAATTTTATTTCTTTTACAATTTGGTAAAATTATTTTAAAATGTTTCATTCTATATTTTGTTATGCGGGGATAAAATGTTCTTTCATTCATGGTACATGGATTTACTATTATCGACCCAGTTAAATATGAGAACAATCCTATAGATGTAGTATAATATTCGAAATCATGGGATTGTCTATTGAGTTTTAATCCAAACATTGATCCGCCAATATCGAAAGAATGTAATATATGTGATTTACTTTTGAATATTTTAATAATGAATTGAATTTTTATACTTTGATATTGTATTGTCATACTAATAGGAGATAATTGGGTATGTTGCATTTGAATACGATATATATTAATAAAATGCAAAATAGAATTGTACATATCATCAGGCATCATATCATAAATAAATACATCAATATCATTAAATTCATTTTTAAGTAATCTATCAATAACACTGCCTCCAGCAATAAGATAATTATCGAAAACGTGGTCAATCATAACAACAATATTAAAATATTTATCAATAAATGATCTATATGAAGGACAATCCTTATTTGTTTCATCCAAATATGCTAATGATTTATCGAATTTTATTGAAGCAAATTTATAAGTATTTTTTTTAAAAGTTATTAAATCTTTTTCCATTTCATCTTCATTAATCTTTTGTCGAAGATAGTTATCTCTTTTGAGGTAATTATATACCTCTACTGTACCAAATGTTTTACCACTGAATTCCATTATTGTAATTATGATTGTAAAATTCATTTTTTTTGATATTAAAAAAATGAAAAGTTAAAATAGTTAAAATGGATGATTTACCATCTGAAATATTATGTATGATATTTCAGAATTTAGATTATTTGGATATATTTACTTGTGGATTGTGTTGTAGAAGATTTTATGATGTTGCAAAATATATCAATCCATTCACAAATATAGATAAAATCAAAAAAACAATTATAGAATATTCAATTAAATGTAATGATATTGCACTATTTAAGAAAAATTTAATCAATGCCAGCGTTATATTATACGATGAAAGTGATTTTTATCGTGGGTTCAATGAAGAATTAATTAAAAAGCATATGATGTATTATTTTAAATATGATAGAGATGATTTATTTTATATGATTTTACGAACTTATGATAAAATTCATTATCTGATGGATCTATTATTATATTGCACAGATATAACAATTCATTGCATCGAAACGAATAATATTAAATTTTATAAAGTTTTATTGAATATGAATGATGAACATATACATAACTTTCGATTCTATTATGCAAGAGTTATAATACAAACTAAAAATAAAGCAATGTTAGAATTTTCGATAAATCATTTGAAAAGTTTTTATACCATGGAACATATTATGAACTCACTTATTCTTGATACAACTCCTTTAACTTTAAATATAAAATCACGATCGATACACATAGATGATATATATATTAAAGATGCTATATCAAAATATATCGAAGTTGGTTATTATGAAGAATTATGTAAAAAATTTGATTACAATCCTCAATCAAATTAAAAAAATGAAAAAGTTATAATATTAAAATGGATGAATTACCATCTGAAATATTATGTATGATATTTAAAAATTTAGATTATTTGGATATATTTACTTGTGGATTGTGTTGTAGAAGATTTTATGATATTGCAAAACATATCGATCCATTCAAAAAAGCATATAAATTCAGAAAAACAATTATAAAATACGCAATTAAATGTAATGATGTTGCATTATTTGAAGAAAATTTATCCGATGCTGATTTAGCATTTTATGATAAAAAAGATTTTTATAATGGAGTTAATGAAAAAGCAATTAAAAAACATTTATTATATTATTTTAAATATGATAGAGTTCATTTATTTCATATAATTTTACAAACTTATGTAAAAAGTATATTTTTATATTCCACAGATATTATTATTAATTGCATTGAAACAAATAATATCAAATTTTATAAAGTTTTATTAAATATGCCTAATGATCATATATTTAACTTTCGAATGTATTATGCAAGATTTATAATACAAATTAAAAATAAAACAATCTTGGAATTTTCGATAAAATATTTGAATAGATCTCATCCTATCAAATGTATTATGGAATCATTAATTATTGATACAACTCCTTTAATTTTAGATAGTTATGGAAAACTAGAACATGTAGAATCTATACATATCAAAGATGCTATAATAAAATATATCGATAATGATTATTATGAGGAATTATGTAAAAAATTAAATTATAATGCATGATTGAAAAAAATAAAAAAAGTTTTTTTTGTTTTTTTTCGCTTCTGACCGACGATCATCAGCATTTTTTTTTACTTTTTTTTGTGTTTTTGTTGTTTTTTATGAGAGGGTGAGAGAGAAATTAGTAATAACAGCATGGGCAGTCATGTCGAGGAATCTTATTCATTGCACAATGTCTGCAGACTTGCTTCTTGCAACAAGATAGCAAGTGTATTTTGCCCGATTGATCGTATTCGATTCGGACTGTTTGCAGAGGAAGCAGGCACTTCTATCCACACCATTGGGCAAAAGACCAAAACTGCATCCAGAAACTTTGACCCCGCGATCGACCATCTTGAAGACACGACGGAAGAAAGTCTTATCCTCGACATTTCTGAACTCGTCTGCGAGTGTGACCTTTCCTTCTTTCCAGTCAGAAAGAATCTTGTAGAGATGTAAGGCATCAGTCTCCGTTCGGTGGGTGAGTTTGCCAGTCTGAAGGTCAAGTTTGAATCCATTCACCAAGAAGTCCAGAGAAATTCTGGATGAAGGATGGATGAAATCGACCTTGAAAGAAAGTCCTTTCCAGTCTCGATGACCGACCTTGTAAGTGGTGTTCTGGTTGTCAGTCAATTCGCTGTACATCGGAGTACCCTTACCCTCGAATGTGTACCCAAAATCTTCAAGGCACTCCAAAATCTTGTCCTTTTCACCGCCAAAGTCGCAGAGGAAATCAATGTCATTGATCTCGTTGTCTGGCAACCAACGGGGTGGAACTGCCCTCAAGAAGTGTTCGTGTGGGCATTCCATGATTTCCTTGAGGATTTCACGGACAAAACCTCCAAAGATGGAGACTTCCTTAATATCACGAACCCTTAAAATTGCTTTAAATTCCCTGAGGAATCGATGCATGCAAAACCAAGTGTTGAAGTTAGGAGACATAGTGAACAGATGATGATAGATACACGAAGATATGTGTATTTAGAACAAAAAAATTCAATTTTTTATTTAGAGCATATTGTTCTAAATTTTAAAAAAAATCAATAATTTATCCTAATGATTAGTTATCTAACCCAATCTAAATTTATCCATGGTTTGCTTATTCATATTCAATGATTCTTGTAGAATGGTCGGCACTTCACGCAAACCAGGTCTAACAGGCACAGGTTTAGGACGACGCAAACCAATCCAATCAGTATATTCAGGTTGACTGACCTGAGATTGAATTTTACCTGCAGTTTGTCTCAATGGTCTAATACTTTGCAACCACTCATTATGATTTTTCTGCACTTCAGGATCAATTGTATTATCGCGAATGTACTGATCATATGATTCGGGAGCATCTGTATCTACTTTTTCAATTGGACTATTATTATTTTCGATATTCTCAATGCGACGCATATCCTCTTCGAATTCGTCGCCAATTACAAATTCCCCATCGTAAGGTGCATCTGATCTATTAGAATGTGGAGGACTTCTTGATTCAACATAATTTTCTTTTTTCTTCATATTAAGCATTGTTTGGCGTTGTTGCATAAAACACATTACCAAAATTACTAATACGATAATTAAACCAACCACTAATATTGTTTTCACTTGGTCTCCCATTTTCAATTATATGATACTATATTTACAAAATAAAAAAAATTAAATCTTTTATAACTTCAATATAAACAATTTTAAATATTTAATAATGATTGAAAGTGCTATAGCGTGTGCATTTTGTGCAGATAGTAAATCTGCATTTTTTAATGGATATTTAAGATCACTTGGATTTATTGTTGCAATAGCATTAATTTTAACTGTTATATTCTCATTTTTCGATATTAAACTTAAAGTGGGAGGGAAGGAACAAGCAGTTAAATATGGAATGCCTGCAATGATAGGAATGTTATTGGGAGGATTAGCATTAGTTTATTTGACTACACAATATTTTAGTAGACTTAAAATAAAACAGCGTGGTGCTAAAAATATATCAGGAGCAACACCTGCAACTAATGCTATTATATAAATCTTTAAAAGTTTCCAGACAATTAATATAATGACACAATGATATGGATATTACATTAAAAGTTAAATTTGGGCAATTTTCCTATTGTAATTTTAAAAACACTTGGGCAATTACGAGAAATCATAATCATTATAAACGAGTTTTAGAAATAACATTCAATAATGACGATTATAATTTTGTAGATATTAATATCGAAAGTCATCAATTTAAAACTAAAATTTATTCTGGATGTAAAATTTATATACCATTAAATTATGTCGATGAAATTACATTTACATTTTATGTTGCAAAATATCCATGTCTTTTCATATTATTTCCATATTATAGTAAATCTCATACACAAAAATTCCAAATTCCAAAAAAAGAAATATTAGGATCTGACGAATGCAATATTTGTTTCGAAAAATGCAAAGAAGACGAGTATATAAGTTTTTGCAAACATGTTTATCACACAGAATGCATAATACAATATCTTGAAAAATGTAAAAACTTATTAGAATGTGAATGTAATAATATATGTACTAAAAAATTCGACTGTCCCGTTTGTCGGAGTATTATCAATTAAATAGTGATGATATTTCACAGCGATGAATTTATGGTAAATCCATTTGGATTAGTGAATATAGGAAATACATGTCATTTTAATTCGTTGATACAGGCATTAATATCATTAAGTGTTGTAAATAAGTTGTTTATGATTTCACAAAAAATTTACGAAAAATATCCTCATTCAAGGGAGTATGTTCATTTGTTGAAACGGCATCTTTATAAGTCTGAATGCAATGTTGATAATGTTAAAAAATTATTGCAGATAATGATACCAAAATTTTCACTAAATTATGGCATGATTGGAATTCAAGATTGTGCTAATACTGGATTTCTTAATATGATAGATTTATTCAAATTGGGAAATTTGTTTAAACATCGTTATGATGTCAAGATTTGTTGTACATTGTGCAATCATATTATTTCGAAAGTTGAAGAAGAAGTTCAGTTTGAGGTTTTTTCTGGGATGATATCAAAGGCAGATGATGTTCAAGAACTAATGAAGGGAGAAAATAAAATTCTCGAAGATTATAAATGTGATAAATGTGGGGGTAAATGTTATAAGAGATCAGTGTTAATTGGGTTGAGTGATATTATTATTTTGGTTTTTGTGAAAAGTTATAATGAGGTGCGTACAGGTAGAACAGACAATCCAATTTATTTTCCATTGGAGTTTAATTTCAATGTTGATAAAATATATACATATAAGATAATGACACAGATTGAACATTATGGTAATTTAAATGGGGGACATTATACATGTAGAGCAAGAAGGTCTGACGGCGTATATATGTTTAATGATGCAAGTGTGCAAAGAAGTAAATTCGAAAATACAAATAATACATATATGGCAATATATAGTTGTATGAAACCAATATAAATTGATATTTGAAAAAAAAAATCGATAGATGATGTGATTTTTTAAGTATTAAAATGTTTTTTATATCTGGAAACATTTTTTTGGTTTATAGATGGATATCTATAATTGTGTTTAGATTTTTATACATGGTGTCAAAATTTTGAAATCCGATAATACATGAACACAATAATTATCTTTACATAGGAAATTAACATTTGCTTTTATCTCTTGAGCGCAATTATCATCATTGAAATTATGATGGTGCTTGAATTTAATCGGTAGAACATACTTTCCATCACGTTTATACTTTAATAAATGATTTTTGGGTAAATGTTTCTCCAATTTATCTGATTCAGAGGCGTCCGTAATATGCAAATTGATGAAATTTTTCTCATATGAGATGTAGGTGATATATCCTCGTAAAGACAATTTTATATTCTTTCGGATTCGATGTTCCATTTATTTCTTATTTATATAAGATTGTATAATATTGTAAGGAAAATTTTTAATTTTGAGATATGATGCAATTTCGATAATATTTTCGAGTTTTGCTTTATCATATTTTTCATAATTTACTTTTTCATTTTCCCATATTTTGACAACTTTTTTAAAGATTTTATGATTAAATCGTTTTTTTAGGATTAATGTATGTATCCTTAAATTGGTATGATCTATATAATTATAATGGTGACGTGATAGTGGTATCAATGTGTTATATGTTTGTTCCGAAACTTCGATTGTATTTCCAATAAATTTTACAGAATATAAATGTGCCATATTAAACTAATTTTATACAATGAATTCAATTTTTTTTTCAAAAAAATACTTAATATTACATATTTTGAATATTTACATTGTCATCGACATAGTATCGGTAATATCAGGATTGATAATTTCTTGCTCCTTGGCAAGTTCCTCATGCCACAATAATTCATTATGCAATGCATGACGAAGAACTCTGTGCATGACAACAACTGCCAAAATATTTCTAACAAAAGTAGTATTAAAACGAGATTTATGATGAATATTGTTGAGATCATTAATTGACTTTTTCAATAATTGAGGACGAATAAATTTATCTTCGGCATCACATAGACCAAATTTACCAGCGAGTGTTTTAAGCATTGCCTCTTCATCTGGACATTCACAGTATGGATCTTTAAGGAATTTCTTAAACTGTTCTTCATATGATCTAACATTCATTGGAACGGAATCAGGAGATGTTGTACTTTCGACATATACTTGTCCGTACTTACTTGTTTGAGTTAATTTCTTCAAATCAATAACCCTATCAAAGTAATCATCAGCAGTGTATGCATAATTATAAATGAATGAAAGAGGAATTTCTCTCATAATTGCATAAATGTTAATCGGTGAAATACCAATCTCAAGAATATTCTTGGCAATATTTGAATCGCGTTGATTAATGAGATCTCCGCCATAATAATTAGTTTGTGCAACATGATCGACAATTTCTTTAATCTTCTCATTGCGATGAATTGATTCAATTGAGAACAATACTTTATTGAGATTTTGATTGGTGATTGAAACTTTAGAAGCATAAGTATGGACATTATCAGGGATTACGACTTGTTTAGCGACTGAATACGTTGGATCTGTTGATACGCTGAATGAATAATCATTACAAATTGTATTATTATAACATTCTGCATTTGAAATCAATCTATTACGATAATACATTGTATCATAGCAATATTGCAACAATGGACGTACCTTATTCAAGTATCCCATATAATATTCGACACTAATTGATTCCTTATTAGTGGTAGCACTGTTATAGACATCGACCAATTCCTTGACAAATGGAATGTCTTCAGTGGTCAATGTAGATTTATATGTGTTAAGGAAACCACGAGTTCCATAAAGGAACTTAAATACATCAGTTCCATTACGGATACTTGGGAACAATCCAAGATGTTCAGTATCTTCCTTATTGAAATATTCGGCACAATTTCCGAGATAGAATGTACTCATTGATGGAAGCATCAATGGCAAAGCATTATTAACACGGCGATATTCATCAATGTAGTTAGAGTACATTTCGAAGAATTTAGGATGATCATTAAGTTCCTTATGAACTCCTTCGAGGCAAGATTTCATGTCATACAAAAATCTCAAGATATTATCATGCAATTTATCGAGATACCCTTCGCCATTATTGGTAACGTGCAATGGAGAAATTCCACGAGTTGCACCATCATGAGTATTTAATTTCATTCCTTGGGCGAATTTCTTAAAATGTTCTGCCTTGGCAATTTGGGCATTTACCATCTTAATCAACACGGGAAGATTGGCACGATAACGTTCCTTAATTTCGGGATGAACTTCTTCCATGGTTTCATGAACAAACATGACACTATTCGATTTGGTGTCTCTGTTATTCATGATCCTATTCAAGACCAATCCAAGGGAAGACAATAGGAAGTTGTTAGGATGGACACATGCGGAAGGATAACATTTTTCTTCTTTTGAATCGCTAAATTGAGATCCTGTATCATCTGTACCCCCACGTTCTTTTGGTACTCCAAATAATTTTGCACCTGATGTTGGTGATGTTTTCTTCAATACAGATAATCCCGAAGAATTAAATGTATTATCGATAATCATATTAATTTGTCCGGAATCAGAAATATTAACAATATTTAATAACTGGTTGAGTGCATGCCAGACTGGATTTCCAGATTCGCCAGAAGCAGGTTTAACGGCATCACTATCGAGTTCTTTTCTAATTTCTTTTCTTAGTTCGTCTAATTTTCCCTGTACCAATGCTTCTCTAATAGATGAATTGGGAGTTATCTTTTCTTTCTTACATATATCTTCATATGCTTTATATGAAGGAACAAGAAGTTCTTTCCTAACATCAGGATTATTTGGATCACCACTGACAGTCTCGAAACAGAACAAGTCATTCAAACCTTCCCTCAATGGATTAGCAACAACATTATATAAAACTCCACGGGTCATTGGTTCGATAAGTTTCTTGTAAATCTTGGCATTATTTGCATCCATAAATGTGTAAATGACAGTTGCAATAAGTTGATTTACGAAACTAATCATAGAACCATATTTAAAGACTTCTCCACTTTCCAAATCATACATTTTACTTTCAGTATCATATGGAACATAGTATGTACCAGTTTGAGGGAACATATTTTCCACAGAACCAAATACTTGCTTCTGAATGCCGAGCAAATGGGCAACAGACAGCATATTCTTGGGACTTTGGAATTCGGCGACCTTCTTACCTTCCTTATCTTTAGATACAATCACATATGGAGTATATTTAGCACCAGATGTTGTAGAGATTTCTTGTCTTGACATGATTTGATCCGTGACACTACCATCACTGACATCAACAGGTCTGAATACTTGTGGATAAGGAACATCACTATCAGGATTAGGATTGCGAGGAAGAATATTGGCAATTTGTTGATAGGCAAAGTCAAACACATTCAAGTCCTTTCCACATCCACGAATCAAAAGACTAATCTTGGAAAGTGCCTCATTTGCTCCACGAACAGACAATCTATTGACATGTCTATATGTTTCGGAACGAGCACGCAACAATCCTTCATACAAATCTTTTTCAACACGAGTCAATTCTTTAAGATGACTATTCCACAATGTATCTGGAACTGCAGTATAACTATTTTGATGCATGCGTCTAACCATCTTAATTACATCTGCAACATGTCTTTCGAGATGAGAATAATCAACGTAGATTTCTCCCGCACGGACATTCAATCCAACCATGTCATTCAAATCAATGCAATGTTGAGAAATAGTATCGAATAGACAACTGATAAATCTATTATAATCAACCAATTTCTTGAAGATGAGTTGTTGGCGTTCTCCATCAGAATTGCACTTTTCATACTCGTCCTTACTGATTTTATGATTAATAGGATTTCCAGTTGATGCATCTCTTGTCATTTTAATGACATTTTTCCTAACACCATCTTTAATTGTGAGATTGGTAATATCTAAATCATTAGTTCCGGATTTAAACTGCTCATCGACAGATTTATATAATGAAGTGAGCATTCCATTAAATCCAGTAATCTTCGTTACAAATTCTTGAACAATTTGTTCAACACTGATTAAAACGGTGAGACCAGTATTAACAGTTTCATGATACATCAATACACGAGAATTATCAGATCGCACAAATCTATCAGTACTCATAATCAAATTATGAACAATCTTAAAACGCCCTTCAGATGAGGTAGTTTTTGTCATTTCTTGTCTTGCTTCTTCAATAGTATGCATAATTTTCATGTTAGTTCTATACCCTTGGCCCGGTTTAAGTGTATTATCAATAAATTCATTTTCGAGTTTCTTTTCGAGAGTATCCTTAACTCTGTCGCGGAATTGATTAACAATTTGCTTATATTTGCCAAGCATAACTGGATCTTCTTTACCAACATCATAATCAGTCTTGGGTTTATATGTAACGGCATCAGATGGAGTTTTACCCTCACGGAAATCAGTATCTTCGCCATCCAAAATAGAAATGTCAATATCATCGGCATCACCGGATGGACCATACATATCCTTGGTGTCAAGTCTTTCAGTGCGGAATTTATCCAATGCCTCAATATCCTTCTTCTTGTAAATACCATAACGTCTATTGACCTCATTAACAAGATCACGAATAACTTCTTGAGTGATATTAGATTTATTTTGGAACATTGATGCAACATGATTAACTTCACGAACAATGTACATGACATCACGTTCAGAATAAGGCACTTGATTAACTCCATATGAAATCTTATCGAAGATAAATCTGATTAGATTGCCAAACTTTCCTTCGAAATCGGGCAACAATGTGATGGCACGGCGAATATCATGGGCAGATTTTGTGTTTTGCTTTTTGAAATCACCAATTTCGCCACTGAATACTTTAGAGTAGAATTCAATGACCATAGGAAGGCGATAGTACAACTCCAATAGTGATGGATCAACACGGGGATATTCATCTTCAGCACCTCCGAGAATCAAACGGGCATTTTGGAATGCTCCTGCTTGAGTAATCTTTTGAGGGCGTTCCATCATATTGTAAATACCAATGACATTAAGGATTTTAGCGAACATTGCTTTCAATACATCGATAAAGAGATAAGAGTCTTCATAATTTTCAAGCATTGCGGAGTAAGTATGGACACCTTTGACTTGAGATTCAGTATCAGTTCTGCGTTTCATTTTTGCATTATATTCATCTTCGATATTTTTTAATGTAGTTTTCATACTATTAATGACATTTTTCAGTTCATCTATATCAACCTTAAATAAATCATGAAGTCTTGTTATTTCTGCATCTGTCTGATTTAACTGATATTGTGCAACAGGCAATACATCAGATACAAAATCGGTAACTCCACTTGCCACATCACCCACAGAACTTTCTGATAATGCATGAGTGACATTAGATATCGCACCCGCAATATTACTAACGACATTTGTGACCCCATTTTTAATCCACCCAAATAACCCTTTTTTATCGGTGTCTACATCTCCGGATGGAGGTGGAGGTGGAGGTATCGGTGGCAAAACTGATGAAGATGGTGCTGGAGATGAAGATGGTGCTGGAGATGAAGATGAAGATGGTGCTGGAGATGAAGATGGTGCTGGAGATGAAGATGAAGATGGTGCTGGAGATGATGAAATTGCTTTTTTAGAATCTTCTAAAGCCTTTTTAATTTCCGAAGGTGATGGTATCTTACCTGTTTCTGATTTACTTATCTTGTCGAATATTGTTTGTAATTCCTCGGATACTTTCGAAACATTCCTTTTTTGATTAATGATTATCGTTGCATGATCTAATTGTGGTAGCGGCGGTGGTGGTGGTACACCTCCAAAAATTTCACCACGTCCAGTCTTCAAATCACTCCTACTATATTTATTTTCTACTCCATGAGAAATATGTTTATATACTCCTGCCATACGCAATGAATACAGCAATAATACTTCTCTATTAGTTCCAATAGCAGGATATGATCTAATCTTATTTTCGGCATAATCATCATTATGTTCGCGAGCAGTGAAAACAGAGTCATAAGGTTCTCCAATACGATCTCCATAATTCATTGCATTATTCCATTGATACAAATCTCCAGGACCAGTAGCAATACCTGCAGGATATTTACATTCATACCCAGCAACTTTATCATTCATATAACCACGAATACAGAAATTAAATTCATTAGTATTGGTATGCATAGTATACTTGGTTCTATATCCGAGAATAAATGCACTGAATTGAATATATTCATGAATCTTAACGTAAATATCACGAGGAGTAAAGAGACATTTCTTAATCAACTCATCACCGCCAACTGCTCTACCAATATTGAAGAACATATGCAAGAAATTCTTAAATACAACGCAGTTATTCAAGACATCCTTGGCACACTTAAATGCTTCAGAAGAACTATCTTCGTCCTTTGTGCTTGGATGAATAGCGAAGAATGGATTGCCATCATCACCTCCTTTTGCTTGTTCTTTTCCATCAGTACCAACATAAGTCATATAACCATCATCATCAACTTTTTTCTCTGGCATTGGAGACAGTTTGCTGGGGAAAAGTCCGAACAATTCTCCCATCTTATCTCCACATTTATCATTGAACCATTGAGAATTAATCTCAACCTGACGAACAAGAGCAGTACTCGACTTCAATGCTTCCATATTTTTCAAGAATGTCTGGGTGAAGTCCTTCAAATACAATTCAATCGCTTCAACGGTACGATAGAAGTTAATCTTGACATCATACATCTTACGAAGAATTTCTCCATACTTCTCCTTAAAATCTCTACGAACATTCTCTTCCTTGAAGAATTGAACATTCTGCACCAACTCACGCATAATCTCATCACGCTCAATCTCTAACTTCTTACGCTGATATGAGATATTATCGCGAATAATAGACTCATATCCCTTGCTAAATTCGGCAATATCTTTTTCAGTTTGAACGAAGTTTTCCTTGATTTTACCGAGGCGATTTCTATAAAATACTTCATCAATTGCTTTAGAGAATTTATGTCCAGCACTTGTAATTTCTGGCAATGATTCATCGATTTCATATCCACCAGACATGCCGTCTTCATCCTCGACCTCATCATCTGGGCCTTCACTTCCCATTTCTTCTCCCTTTTTAGAAGCACCACTCTGATAAGCAATATTTGCCAAATTCAATCCTTTAGGATCACGAACCTTGGCAATAGTATTCTTAATCAAAGTTAAAATATCGCCATTCAATGATTTCAATGTACGCAAATTATTATGCAATCCGGCATAGGCACTTGATGCCATGATTTCATCAATTACAGTATTAGTATGCTCAACAGAAGAAATAAATTGATCGCGATAAGTACGAGCATCCACATTATCAAGAAATCCCATCAATGTCCAATAAACATTCTTTTTCTGAATATCAGGAATGGTTCTCAATGAATAAATCAATTTATCGACAAGATCGCCCTGCTTTCCCTTTTGCAAATCACGAGCAAGAGAACGCAAAGTAATAATATGACTCTTCAATAGCATAGACATGGAACGGACAAATTCACGAGCATAATCCTTGCGGACTTTCTTTCTCTCGCTGATTTTCTTTTCATATGTGGATTTAGGTTGTTCGATGTACTTGCGGATGTTTTCTTGTTCAATGACACGATCACCAACGCGTTTATCGATACCATGTGCCAAAGCACCACCACTGACAGCATTGACATATGCAGGATGTTGGGTAATCATACCACCAGTTTTATCATTTAATTTATCATAAAACAATCTAATCTTATCGCTCATTGCGTTCAATTCTTCGATACTTTCGGCATCACTTGCAGATTCAATCATTTTATTAAGATCAGATAGAACAGATTCATAATTAAGTTTAGGTACAGGAGCATTAAGAATTTCTTCAGATGCATTACTCAATACGCTAAGAACACTGTGTGCCTTTCTCATTGCGATAAGCATCTTATTAATTTTTTCTTGCATTCCATTAGTTCCTGAGCGTTCGGTCTTTTCCATAGATTTCTTAATCTTTTTAACTTCATCTGCCTTTTCAGCGGATCTTGCCTGTGCAGGATTAACAATCATATCAATAAGATTTCTATTTGCTTTGGTAATTTCAGAAGCATCTTCCTTAACCTTTCCAAGAATATCTAATAATTTTTGATATTCGTCATCACCAAGTTTTTCTTTCAACACATTTTCCAATTCTCCAATTTCCTCGATTGTTTTCATTGTTGATTCAGATTCTTCGGCGATTTTAGTTTTCAAATCGAGACATTCATCATCACCTTCTTCACAGACATTTCCGAGAATAGAAACCAGTTGTTCGAAAATTTGATTGATTTCAGATGTTTCAATAACCTCACCTCCAACCATTCCACCGGCAACTTTTTTAATATATCCAGCAGCTCCCCTGTGTTTTGCCTTTCCTCCTGCTTTTGTCTCGTTGATGAGAACATCCGATGTCTTTTTGAGTGCATCTCCCAACTTTCCTGCAACATCAACGATTGATTTTGCCTTGCTTTTGATGGATTCGGCAGAAATACCACCTCCTGTAGCATAACGATCACAATCTGGAGGGGTCAATCCTGCATTTCTGAGGTACATGCAACGAAGTGGTTTACATTTGGTTGAGTATGCTCCCATTTTTTGTAATTGTATATTATTATAACAAATTATAATTTATTATAATTTTAAAGATATTAAATTATAATTCGAAATATTTTTTAATTTCAAATATATAGTTTAATAATCCTTTAAAATGAATAAAGAAAGGTGCGATTTAATTAATTATTTAAGATCAAAGAATAAAGATATTTATAAAATCGTCGAGGATTTTTGTTTATATAGTCAATTTTCCCCTGCAATTGGCAAAAAAACAAAGAAAAGTTTGGGATTGTCTTTCATCAATCCATCCAAAGCAACGCATGATAAACTTAAGAAATTAGTCAAAAAAGACGATGTTGAAGAACTTGTGAAATGTCTGCGTTCTCATCTTCTCCTCGGTATCCCCGAATCTCGTACCATCAAATCTAAATCAGGTGTCGAATATGAAGTTGAAGCATCTTCCAAAAAAGAAATTACTCTTATTAACAAAGGAAGCAAACCTGTGCATCTCATTCTTGATGATCAATTCACAAAATCTCTAATCCACGTTTATAAAATCAAAAGTGGCGACATTATTGTCTCTGATGGTAATGAAACAACAGTTGATGATGAGAAAAAAGGTGGAAGAGAAGCACCAAGGGTGTCTGTTCCTCAACGCCTCAGAGATGCCCGCAGACTTTATGAAGAATATTGTTATCAGAAAACCAAACATAGCGACAGAGACCCATATTTGGAATTTGTTGGTGGATTTTTGGGGACAATGGAATCATTGGAGAAATTAGAAACTTCAACAGCATATGATCGTGAATTCGAAACCATTAAAGCAATCATTGATCCATGTCCATATATTTCTTATCACTTGATTTTTGAACCATACAAGGGATATGGTTCATCTGAACATTTCAGTTATATTATCAGTGATAGCGTATATAGAAAAGTTTGCGAATCAATGGTAATTAATAATCCTAAAAAATCATACATGAAATTCATGCAAACTCCAACCACCGATGGTGATTTCGAAGATGCCGTTAATAGTATTAGAAGTAATACATGTGCTAATACTCGCCATACTTCCATTACTGAATGCATTCAAAAGTATTACAATGAGATTGATTCTAATGGAACTGTTGATGGAAAATCTCTCGGATTATCTACACATGCATTGGAACTATATAAATCTAATCCTCACATGAAAATGTGGCAAGATTTGTTCCGCCTCAATATTGGCGAGGAATTTATTAGATGCACAATGCCTAAATTCGACATGAGGGCATTCCGCCTTCTAACCGCGACAATCATTAATTGCCATTCTGGTAGCAACTACAAGAAGGAACTTATCCTCAATTATCCATTCAGTACTGGATTGATGAAACCATTGATGCCTCCTTCCACTTCTGAATTGCATTATATCACAAAAAGATTTATTGCATCCAGTGATTTCTTCTATATTCCCAAGAATGCCGATAGTCTTGGTAAAGAAACCAGAGGAAAATATCAAGGTCCTCAAACCGAATATGTCAATGATCAGGCAAATAGACTTGAATGTCTTGAACATTCAAGAGATGTTTCATTCTCGGAAACATCCGATAATCTCGAAATTAAATGCAAAATCTTGCAACAAATGAGAGGTCAATAATATAATAATATTGAATTATGATAACTATAATATACTATGGAAGGGTTTATCATTTGTCCATCGTGTGGTTCTTCTGATGTTGGGCGTCTATATAAATTATTTACTTCGATAAAGAAGAAAGAAATGGATAATTCTATTAAGAATATTGTTGATCAAGAAAGATTAATCAATTTAGCAAAAGAAAATAATATAGATTTACTCGATAATTTATATACGAAGACTTACGAAATTGATTTATCATGTGATGTTATCTTTAAAATGTTAGATATCCCAACAGATAGAGTATGCTGTAGGATGAGATTAATGACTGCTATTAATCCTCTTAATTTGTGAAAAAAAAAATTGAATTCTATTTTTTTAGTATATCATTTCAAGATTAGAAATCTAATTATTAAACATTAAACAAAAATGGCAAGAATTCAATCTATCGAAGAAAGCAACAAACTCATCATCAATGAAGAAAACCTGAAAACAATCAAAGAAATGAACGAAAAAAAACAAAGTATTATTTCTAAACTCGAATTTACCACAATTGATTCGAAAGAAGGAGGTAAATGCTTTTATTCCAAGATTATTAATCTCATGTTTAAGGGTAAAAAATATACTCATATTAGCATGGATAAAATAGTCCTTGGATCGGGCGTATCTCATTTAAATTCGAAAAATGCTGGTAGTAATGATGGAGCGATTAAAGAATCAAATATTAAATATAAAACTTCTGCTAAAAGAGAGGGTAATGAACTGTTCGTAGAATTTATGTATGAACTTGGAATTAACTTCTTCTTTGGAGTTGATAAAGTTAAGAAAATTGAGAAAACACCAATTCCTTTCTGTATTACAAAATACAAAAACGACGCGGAAGAAATGATCGACTTGGATTTCGATGATCATAAAGTATCAATTGGTATTGATGTCAGATGTGTTAAAACTAAACCTGAAGATACTCCATTGACTCGACACAGATATTGCAAGACTGAATTTCTCAAACCAGAACTCAATGCAGAAGGCAAACCTAAAAAATATGAAAATATTGAAGGAACTGCCGAAGAAATCAAAGATAAACTGAGAGAGTTCATCGGGAAGAATGCAGTATTATTGAATAGTGTATTTGGATTTAAAATTGGTCTTGCTGGAAGTTTCAAGAAATTGGATTTAGTCTTGGTGAAGACACTAATCGAAAAAGAAGGTTCGAATGAAATCGCTGGAGATGATGAATATATGCATCTCATTAATAACTTCAAAAAGGCAACAACTGAAGAACATGACGAAGAACAAGAAGAAAAACCTGATGAAGTGCAGGAAGAACAAGAACAAGAACAAGAACAAGAACAAGAACAAGAACAAGAAAAACCTGATGAAGTGCAGGAAGAACCATGTGATGGAGATGTTGATGACTTGTGAAAATTTTATGAAAATTTAATCTATTTTTTTTTATAGCAGATAATGGAAGTCAAACGAGTATTAGAAATAGATAATTTATCGAGAAATCCTGATGCAATAAGAACATTATATACACATAATGACTTAGATACAAATAAGTCATGGGATTTTTCATTACCTACATTAGTCTCTGACAAAAATCCGTTCAATAGTGGGGATTTAAAAACAACATATCATGATAAGATCATGGAGAAGTTATTCGGGATATATCCCGAACTTAAAAATATTAATATGAATAATATATTAATTGCGGGAGGTTGTGTCGGAAAATTGATATTATCTCAAAGCATTCATAATCAAGATATCGATATATTTATTTATGGTTTAGATAAAGAAAGTGCCGAAAAAAAGATTATGGAAATTTATAATACCATTAGAGGTAATTTTGTAAAGATGAATATAGATAAAAAAGTATTCTATACATATGTTCCATATTTAAGAACGTCGAAATATACATTGATAAATGATAAGTTCCAAATAATTCATAGATTATATAAAGATAAAGCAGAAATATTACATGGTTTTGATATTGGAAGTTCATCAGTTGGAATTGATAACAACTACATATATTTCACAGAATTATCGAAATTTTCATATGAACATAAATGCAATATTGTAGATACAACAAGAAGAAGTACCAGTTATGAGCATCGATTACAAAAATATTTCAAAAGAGGATTTAATATCATTTTACCATATTTCGACATAACGAAAATATCTGATGAAATATACAATTCTCACGATTTACCTCCTGCCGTAATTATGCCATATTTAGTATTTACCCATTATAATATTTACAAAAATAAGATAGTAGTATCAAATTTCTATAATAGAAAGAATGCAAATATTTCTGATTATGACGACGAAAAAGCAAAAAGTGGTACTGAAGAATATAAATACTTTCATTTAAATATTAAACGAATATTGAACGGCGAAAATAATTTGGTTTTATTTTCCCAAGATTTGGTTAATGACAAAATATCACATCAATTGAAATCGTCAAGAATTGATTATTTATATGAAACTTTATTTGAGGAAATTCATAAGAATGTCAAATTTCCGACACAAAAATGCATTAATTATCTTTGCAAAGATGTACTTAAAGTATTCACAATTAAAGATGATAAATCTGCATTACTTGAACTTGTTGAAGAAATAAAAGAAAAAATTAGAAATTTCCTCAAAAATAATATTGATGAAATTCCATGGATTATCGACAATCCAACTTCTCAATTGACAAGTTCATTTAATCCGATCGTCGAAGAACCTGAAAAATGGTATGGTGAATATTATATCAATTCCGCTTATTTGGAGGAACATAACTCATATGCAATGCATTAAATATATCTTTTTCGGTATTCAACCCAGAAATTCTAACATCATTCTTATAAAGTCCATTCTGATTTAATGTCATTCCCATTCGTTTAGCAATGCCTCTCATCCGAACATTGAACAATTTACTTCCAGTGCTGTATAATATCATAAATGGATAACTCGATTTATCAGCAATATTAATATCTACTCGGCATTTTATATTACCTTTGCGAATATAGCAATTTATTTTTTCTTTTCCAACCGCGAATGTATAAATCTTCAATGTTTGTTTTCCTGTGCCTACTGATACATAATTATCTTGCTCAGGATTATATAATGTAAAATATTTTTTTGCATTTTTAATTACACTTCTTCTAACGACAATATCAATATCATTCAATAAAACTTTTTTTCTCCGATAAGATCCCGTTATTTTGAATTTCGAAAATATCTTGTGGAATAATGGTTTGAGATGTTTGGTGCTTGTTCTTTTGATTTGTGATGGGCATACTTGTAAATATGTTCGTGTCTGTAATGGAAGCGTTGGATAAATATCTTTTCTGTAAAGTTGTCTAATTGTATTTACTCCTTTCTTTTTGAGATCTTTTTCCAATTTTTCGCCAATTCCGTCAATTCGTGTTAATGACATTTTCTATTTTAAAATAGAACTTATATTACAACTATTTGAAAAATTGAATTTTAATATATTTATCAAATGGAATCATTCCCAGATGAATTACTTGTTATGATATTTGATAATTTGAATTTAGAAGAACTTATACCAGTAAGATTAGTTTGTTCAAAATTTGCAAATATACTTTATGATGTTCCAGTTAGAATTGCGAAACACAATTTACATAAAACAATCAAATCAACTGATCCACTATCATCAGAATTATATAACAATATTGATGAAAAATTTAAAGAAAAGAATGCCACCCAAATATATTCTATTGCATTAAAACATGGAAATTTTCAAATATTTACAGATATACAAAAATATCCAATCAAAATACGTAAAAGAAAAATCAAAAAGACATATATCGAAAATCGAGTAACCTATGACTATAAAACACATATCCAATTTTTAGAACATTTTGCAGAACGTGGTGCATTAAATGGTATTGATATATATCATACTGTTGGAATATCAATCTATGCAATCGAATGCATCACTAATGCTGTAGATGATTGTTATTTCTGGATTGATAAATTAGACATGGATATCGAGAAACACCGAGTTATTAACTATTTCAAAAAAAATTGCACAATTATAAAATATACATGTTCTATAATTAATTCGATATCTAAAAAAAATATAAGCAAAGAGTATTTTGCTGAACTGATTAAAATTTTACGATTTACTCCTGATTCATTCACAATATTGCTTCCCGAAAAATATTTAGATGTATGTGATGAACACATTACTAATTTCAAAAATTACTATTTTATTTCATTAATTAAATCATATTTGTTTGATAGATTTTGCGATGAAATAACACAATATTATAATATGACACCTTTGATAGAGTTTATTATCAAAAATGATCATGCAAATTATCTGGATGTATTGTTTCAAAAAAAGTGCATTAGGACATTTGACAACATTAAACATTATATCAATGCAAAAGATTGTATTCTCGTAATTTTCAAACATGTTCATTCATTGTTCAATGTGAGTAATGTTAGATATTACCTGAAGCACCATCCAATAATTACATTAGATTCGAAATATTTTGGAGAACTTATTAAGAAACATCCCCAATTTCCATATAAATCATGTTGCAAATTGGATGCTTGTGATATAATATATATAATTAGACCAATATCACAAACAAATCATTATGACACATATTGTGCATATATGGAGATGTTATCGGATAGTGATAAAGATGGTATTATCTCGATACATAAAATAACCGATCTCACAATAAAATATTTGAGCGAATTTGGTCATGAATTATACAAAAATATAAAAATGAGCATACATACATACAATAAATTAACTTTAATTCCACGTCATTCATTGAGTTCAAAATTAATCAATATGATTTTATTAAAAGCATCTATTAATTTTGGAAAAAATCTAAGTATAGTAATAACTTATCAAAAAATAACTATACCATATTTATATTATGTTGCAAATGATTTAACATCAATGAATGAAATTAATTTTGAGACTATTCTGTCATTATCGAGATGCATTTCATATGATGGCGTTCCATTGAGAATTGGATGGTTTTTCAGCAAAAAATTTCTAATTAAACTTATTATGGCAGAAATTGAAAATATCCTTTTCATCAAAAAACAAGATCCAGATGCGATAGAAAATGACGAATATGGGTCATATGATATTATTCGTAATATGATAATGTTTGATGACATTGATTAAAAAAAATGATTTTTTTTAACCATATCAAATGGGACTAACCGATTTACCTGATGAATTAATTTTACATATACTATCATTTTTGCCAAAAGATGAATTATTACATTTGCGATTAATTAATCTCAGATTTTATTGGATGCTCCTAACTAATATCCATAAAGAACATATCAAGAAAAATATCTCATTATATGAATTATTTGAATATTCGACACCATTATCAATTGAGATAATGTATCTATATTTAAATCATTCGATGAAAAAATGTGATATAATTAAACTCAAAAAACAATATAATTACGAAATATGCACATATTTTGATAATTTCGAAATAAATTATCCGATATATACAATACTACGATATTATAATGATGTTTTATGCAATATTCCACTTGGAGTATTTTTAAGTGATTTATTCAGCGGCGGTTCATTGTATTTCAGAATGTTGAAAGAACCAAAATATAAATGGTTATTTCAACATTTTAACAAAATAATCTTTAAAAAATCATCATTGATAAAACTCAATATATTAATATTCGAATATGAATACCAATATTTGCATATTATTCCATATGTCGAAAGATTAAATCGTAAATATAATATCACTCTTGATAAAATTTGCGATAATATAATTTGTCTTCCAATGCGATCTTATCCATCCACATCATTTACTCATAAAATTTACAAACATTACATATTAAACAATATTAATCCAAGTAATTTCTGCACCTATTTATCGGAATGCAACCATGATACTCGTTATATGCAAGATTTTGAAAACTTGCTATATATAAATACTAATCATATCAATTGTTTCGAAGTATTCAACACAATTATAATGAAACATTGTGATTGGAATATTAAATTATTTACACAGAGATTCAAAATTGAAATCATGTATAATTATGAGTATAACATAAATATCATTCGACAATTAGACGAAAATTTATATCATAAAATAAGAGTAAATGAATTGTCGATTAAGACAGAGGATGACCGTAAATTAATATCAGAATTAACAGAAAAAGGTAAAATAATTAAACCAAATAAATCATATACCGATAAAAAATTACCATTTCTGATAAAATATAAATATATTTTATCAGATGATTATAATCGAAAACAGATAACAAATAGAAATTGGGCAATTACATTACACAACAATCCCCATTTCTTTAATGATGAACATTTTCGAAAAAATAGATCATTAACTTCTATATATGCAATCTATATGAAGTTTATTACTATGAGATTTATATTCACACCCAAACTTTTAGAAAATTTTATACTCTACTCACATAATAATAAACGATTAACATATAATCAACTTAATTACAAGAATACATTAGAAATATATAATAATATTGTTAAATTTCGAGAAATGCTTTTGAAACATGGTTTTAATATTCATCTATCACTAAATAGTAATCGAATTATATCATTACATAATACTTATAATATGTCAATAATACCAGTATTGAATATATTGAATGTTGATGAAATTTCTCCAATAGTAATCCTCATTAATGAAAAATTTTATCAGCACTTTAGAACTTATTTTATTTCAAATGGATACATTTTAAAACTTAAAGAACTTGACTATTTCTATCAAATTAACTATAATAAATATTGATTTTTTTTATTCCTCAAAACCATGATTGACATATTTCCATTAGAAATCATATATTACATATTGAGGTTTCTTTCATTTGAAGATAAACTCAATTGCCGAAAAGTATGTAGACATTTTCGAGATTATTTTCCAATATGTGTCGAAATGAAATATCACAATATTGACAAATTGGTAATCTGTGAAAAAAACTTTGCACCATATCTGAATTATATTTATGATGAATATTTCTCGAAAATTGACTTTACATATATTTTAAATATGATATCATTCGCGATGATCCATAAAAATGTTGGATTAGTTCAGTGGATGTTTGATAATCATTCATATTTCATCAAGTTGAAATATTTAAGAATTGATGCAGACAAACTTATAAAATTTTACAACCAAGAACCAAAAAAATGTAATATGATATCTATAATTTATACATTGATGAATATAAAAATTGATCAGTCAGAAAAAAAATTCATTCTTCTATCTTATAAATTTATCTATAGATATTCTGATATATTGGTCAATGCAGATAATATAAGTATATTTCGAAGTTATATTGATTGTAATGATAAACATTTCGAATTATAAGTCGTCGACGTTAGATGATTAAAGATCATCATTGACGACTTATAAGTCGTCAAGTTGGTCATCTAATGATTTCACATTTGACGCAATGTATTCTTCATCTAACACCAACTCACTAAACAATGTACCAAGTTTAGGCGGTTGCCCAATTAACAAGTATGGAGCAACTCCTGATACCTTATTTTTTATTCCATATAAGCATGCATCCTCAATAATCTGAATTGGCGAGGCATTGCACATTCTCAATAATACTGATGCAGGTTCTCTCGCCCCCATGCCATTTCGTTCAATACTCGTAATATTACCATTAGAAGTCATTTCATCTGCAATAATACTGTAATGCCTGTAGTCCTTATTTTTGATAATTGTCTGAATTTCCTCAATAATCTTATATCTCGAAAATCCAATGCCGAAGAATTTGTTCATTTCGAAAACACTATCACATTGTATTTTATTTGGGTTAACTTCTTCCCTCTGGACAACTTCGAATATATTGATACCACGGGTAAATATTGCATATTCCTTTTTCTGCTCAATTGAACCATCATCAGTTATAATAGTTCTTGGTATTGAATCAACGCTTGCTACCGTAATTCCACGAATACCTTTAATAATCAAATCTAATGTTTTTTCTGCTAAATCCAAAATTCCACTCAATTGATTTTTCGTTTTAGCAATTGCCTGTGGCATCAAATAAATACGAAGTATAGTTTCTGGACTATTTTCTCCAGAGTATGTAATATAACATTGTCCCTTAAGAAATGTATGTAGTTTTTGAGAAATATCCTTAACTGATACATAATTAATAATCAGCGTTGTTTTATCCAAATTAAATCTCAAACACCATTTGGTTAAATCAGATTTTGGTTTAATTGGACTATATTTAATGAATTCCTTATTGAGAGCATTTTCTTCGCGATAATCAGGATGCACTATATTATTAATATCTTCATAAAATATTTGCCAATCTACAACAAATCTTTTGAAATTAAACATTTCAATCTTATTTGCAACACGATCTGCGACTTCTTTATCATATTTGTATTTATCTTTTAGGAAAATCGTCATACTTGTAGATTTCATTTTTTCTGTAGATCTTGCTCCCAATACCTCACTCAATTTCTCAAGTTGCATTTTATTAGATTTAGTTGCGAATGAACTATGATGCGAATCAAGCATCATCTGCGTTAATTCTTCAATAATAGATTGTGCAGCAACAATACCAACAGGCATTCCATATTGAACCAAACTATTTTTGTATCGATATTTAATCTCATTAATAACAATGTCAATCATATCATTATTAAAATTATATGATTGCATTGTTGCAATATTCAAATATGAACGCACCAACACTATAATCATTCGTGTTGATGATTTCATATATTCGGGAATATAACCCTTTTTACTTTCTTGAATCTCATTCAATAGTAAATATGGGAAATTTTCGATAAATTCATTGATTTGTATTAGTGCTTTTGGTATGTCAATTTTATTGGATGGATTGCCATATTCGATGCTAATATCGTCCATAATTTGTTTGACATCAATTGGCACATATGAATGATCTTGGAAAATAGGTTTATCAACACTTGCTTCAAAATGCAAGTGGACATTTCTATAAAATTCTCTATCTTTCAATATTGTATCGTATTCCTGATCAAGAAGTTTCTGATGTTTGGAATTTTTGATATGGTATTTTTGCTCCATTTCCTTATCGGACAGTTTAACTGTTGGAAATTTGATGAATTTCAATGAGCGAGTATCCATGTTATCATCTCCGAATGATAATTGCAATATTTTATGTCCTTTGGAAGCAAATCTTAAGCAACTTATAATAACTGACTGCAATGACATGACAGTTTTTCTATTCCAGTCTCCCGTAATAGAAGTATTAAGTGCTTTACTAATCAAATCCACACGACCTGCCATTGTTCCTGCTATGTATTCCTGAATTTCTAATCCAGTAATATAGCAATTTTTGATATAACCTTCCGCTTGAGGGTCATCACTAAATCGACTATAATAGGGCATTGCTCGCTTATGTCCGAACTTATGCTTCATACGTTGATGACTAATTTTTGTTTGACCAATTGATACTTTCACATGAATTAGATAATCTTCCTTTCCTTTTGTGCCAGATGCCATCAATTTAAATAGTCCGTCATTATCAATATCTGCACTTTTTGCCAAAATCTGAATATATTCATTTGGCATACTGAGCGTATTCAATTGCATTTGTTCATAGAAGTCTTCCGTCGTATCACCAACTGGTGGTATCAAAGTTCCACTATTTAATGAACGTGTTATAATTCGAGATTCTTCTTCCATGTTTTCTTCAATCTCTTTAATTTTTAATGTGTCTTCTTTCGGTAATAAGTAATTCCCGACATGAACACCATATCCATATAAATTGAAATAATTCAAACAGAGTAATTCCAATTCATGAATAAGTGCTAATGTATATGATCCACCATATTTATCGAATATTGCTCTAAACAATCCACCAGGTTTGCCTTGACCAACATTCTTTTTATCCATTATACCGCGTTCAATGACACCTTTACGAATGATTAATTTAATTTCGTCTTTATCATAATTGATGTATGGTGCTAAATTTTCATTGTAAAACTGAGGAGTACTGGTATAATTAATGTTCGGAAGCAACAATGATATTACTTCTCTGCCTGTGAAGGTTTTCTGATGGGGTATTTCAGTAATTTTATTTCGAGATAATAATTGCGATACTTCATCACGAGTAAAAGTTAATCCTGAACGGGTCATTTCGAACATACCTAATAATGCATCATGATGCAATCCCATTGTGGTTGAACTATCTTTCTGATTAATGAACCAGTTTTCCAGTCCATTAGATTGACGTGCCTCAATTGCGGTAAATGTTGATTGAGGTACAATAATCAATGTTGTATCACCGTCAAAATCAGCATGATAATTTTCACATGCATGAGGATTTAGTGCCATTGCTGGCAAATTAGAGACAATTGCCCTATGACATCCCATTGTTCGCGATAATAGAGATGGTTGTCTGTTATGATATATAGCATCGCCGTCAATAATATGACGATGTATAATATCGCCATTTCGTGGGACGTATCCTTTATCCCGAACAATATTTACAGATTTATAACATTTATCGGCACGAATATAGATTTTTTCAGCACCAGGATATTTTTCTGATCCATTGTAATAATATCGCAATAGTATTTCTCTATTGTAATCTTGAAATGTATCAGGTACTGTTAAATGAGTAGCGAATTGTATCGGAATACGTAATCCGTCAATGGGAATAAATGGATCTCCTGTAATAACATTACGGGCAGTAAATGGAATACGTTTTCCGAGAATTGTGTTTCGGAGGCGACCTTTCTTACCCTTAATTCGCTGGGTTATACTTTGAACATTTCCAGTCTTGCCAAATCCAATGTCTCTTTTAGAATTAAAAGAAGTATCAGTATTAGTTCCTTTGCAGAGTTTATAATAAATCATATTTAAGTTTTGTATATCGCATTTCTTTTGCTCTGGATCAGGATTAATAGGAAGTGAATCATTCAAATCCACTAAATGACGATATAATGTAGTAATATCATCACTATTACTTTTGCCTCCGCCCAATTTCTGAACGTCAGGACGAATAGTCGTTGGAGGAATGCTTAATGTACTAATCACCATATTTCGAGGATGAGAAGCAACTGGAAAACCTAATTCGATTACAAGTTTATCGGTAATACGCTCAACAATTTCCTTAATGTATGATGGTGCTAAATATTCTGCAGTATAGTTTTTACCTTTGAGAATATCTTGCAAAATACTAACATGATCTTCTTTATCTTTATAGACTCTTGTTTTAACTTTACCACATCCAACAGTTGGACATATTGCTCCTTCTTTAACGAGTTTAGTTAATTCAGTTAGTTTTTTCTTTTTTGGAAACTTGGCAACAAGTTTAGGATCTGCCAATGGATGACCGCAATCGAAACAAACTAATTTTAACCATTTAACTAAAATTTTTTTGATATAAGAGGGATGTAATACAGGAGATTTTAAAAGGATGTATCCAAAATGACCAGGACAAAATTCTTTAGTATTATGACATGTGCTACATTTTATATCAATTGAAGTAGTTCCAAGATTAGCAGAATACACTCCATGTTCCTTAGGACTTCCACCTACATAAGCTTCTTTAGTATTAATCTCGACAACACCTTTGCTTCGGTTATCATTATCGCCAGATACACTAAATGTAATACTTTCTATTTCTGTGTAAGGAATGGATGCTTTCTGCATAATTATTGGTATTAACTATATTTATATCTAATAATTCAATTTTTAAATAAGATAATAAAAATGAATTGATATTATCGAAATAAAGATAAACATTATATGTCATTAAGACGTGCTTTCATTATCAATCCTAATATATCATCGGATGATTTACTAATGGATCGTTTCAAACTTGAAAATTATAAGATACTAATAAATGCCGAAGATTATGATGTAATTGTCGATGGAATGAGTTTTAATAGTTTAAAAAAAGAATTAGGAATTGGTAAAAGATGCCCAGATATTAACCATGAAAAAAATACTGCAATTGGTCATATACGATATGGTTATCTATTATCTGAATGTGAGAAAACTAAAGAAGCATTAAAAGAATTTAATTTAAATATTGGAGATGACTATTTCGAACTTAATTCTAATGGATTAGATATTATTATTGATGGATTAAATTTTCGAAAATTGCTCGAAAGAAAGCAACTCATCGAAGATAGAAAGAATATTAAAAAATTGGAAGAGAAGATCGAAGAGTTGAAATATATGCCAGGTATGGCAGGATATCATGAAGCACTTAATTCATTTAATTCATTAAAGTAATTTTTTGATTTAAAAATATTGATTTTTTTTGTTCAACTTACCAATGGATGAGATACAAGAAAAAAAATTCTTTGACATGTCATCTCAAGATTTTGAAGAGTTAAAGCGTAAGTTTGAGCAATTGTCAAAATACGCAATATATGAAGATGAACTTAAAAATGTTGAATATGAGTCAGATCGTTTTATATCGTTGCTTAAGGATATGTTAGAAGAATTGTATTATAGACCGGGGATGCCTGGTTATATAGAAACACGTAAAATTTTTAAATCACGAATTTGATAAATACTTGAATGAGAAGTATGCAACATAAAAAAATGAATTTTTTTGGTTATAGTACAATGGAACAATATAAGAACATTGGATTAACCTACCATCACATCGATCAACGTAAAGTCGATGAATATTCATGCTATAGTCGATATAGTAGTACTATGTTTGATTCTCGAGATCTTGCGAGAAAACATAACATCGTGAAATGCGACAATGGCAATGTTTCACTTGAAACTGCAGGTCATGATGTGATTGTGGATGGAATTAGTTTCAAGGAATTGATGAAAGAGTATCTTATTATGAGAAAGTCTATCTTTGGGAAAAATAAGAAATAATTTTTTTGTGATATTAAAAAAATAAGTTATAATATTTATAAATACAATAATGACATCGAATATTACAATTCATAATCTTAAATGTTCAAATATTACAATGGAAGATAGTATGGGTAATTCGATAGAATTATTTAATTCTATTAAAATATTACAGAAAAAAATTGATGATCAAGACAAAGAAATTCAAAATCTAAAAATGAATATTACAGATATTAGAGAAAAATTCGACGAATTATATTATAGTCCTGGCATGCCTGGATATGAAGAAGCACTTAATTCATTTAATTCATTAAAGTAATTTTTTAATAATTGTATCAAAAAAACTGAATTATATTAGTAATAACACTTTTAGAATATGGAAAATTCAGATATTCCGTTTGGACATGCCATAAAATTTAGAAAAAATAAATTATCGATTACATCAAAAGGCAAAGATATCATTATTGATGGAATTAGTTTCAAGAATTTAAAAAAAGAATTAAATATTATTGCAAACCCAACAATAAAACCTAAGAGTTCAGTTAGACAAATACCTTATTTGACTTCTGCAGAGTATAATAGATTCAGAAAAGATTATCGATTCTTTGAAATAGTTTTAGATGATGATGTTATCACATTAAACTCTCATCAATTAGATATTATTATTGATGGATTAAGTTTTAGAGAATTGCTTGAACTGAGTCAATCTTTTAAAATAAAAGAAAAGTCTGATTAAACATTATTAACATAATATATTATAATGTCAAAAATACCGAGAACGTGTGGTCATGTTAATTTTTTGAGTACATGTCCAAATTGTTGTTATGAAATAGTGTGCAAACATTGTAATAAAAAACCATCATGTAGAAAATGCAAATTGGAAAATTTATTGCAATGTTTGATAGATTTATCTTCAAGAAAAGAAGTAATTCGCAAATATGATATTTTTGAATTAGGATTTTGCGATGATCATCAGAGTATTGCAATTTATTCGAATGACTGTTTTAAATATATCATAGAAAGTCATAAAACTCCATGTCATTTTTCATCGTGTAAAGGAGTATCTTATAAATTAACCACATCGTATTACGAAAATTATGTATATTATAAATGTATGAGTTGTGCATTACGTTCAATTATAATTCGTCTTATAAAATGTTCAGTATCAATGAGAGAACGTTTATTGATACAATTTGGTTTGGAAAAAAATGATAGATGTCCGCATAACTATATCAAATTATTTTGCAAGGATTGTTATCCAGATATTTGTTAACAAATATCGTATATTTGTTAACAAATATACGTATTTTTGATTTTTAGTGATTTAGTTGTCATGCCTCGTTCTGTTTCTTTGATATCAACAATAATTTTGCTTGTGCCACTTTTATATTTGATAATATCAATATGATGTTTTTTGGTAATAGTTGTACTAAATATTAAATTTAAAACCATCCAAGTGTCATTACTAATAGGTTCTTTTGTTTGTCTCGTATTACTGCGATATTCTAATTTATCATATTCTGTTGTCGAATATATTTTAATTTTGTTAGAATGCATAGGTATTATAATATTATCTTTTGGTATGACTAATTGCATCACATCACCTTTTTTCGTAATTTGCACATTATCATTTTGTTTAAACCATGAAAATATACCAGTGGAATTAAATGTTTGATTTTTGACCTTTTTATAAAACTCGTTGATATCCATTTTTAAGATTTATAAAATTCATTTTTTAGAACTCATTAAACGCTCTTTCATAATAACTTAAAAGTTCTGCTTTATTGTGATAATTAGAAATCATAGCAAGAACAATAATAATGATAAATAACATAAATAAAACTGTGAGAACGCACCCATCAGTTAAATTCAATTTCCTTGGGAATTCAAAATTGCCAAACATTTTTTCGATTATATATTTACGAAAATAATAGTCATTTAAAAAAATGAATTATAAAATTGATAATATCTGATTGCAAAAATGTCGGAAATTAAGAAGAGAAATATTATTATTTACCATAAAAACTGCGTTGATGGTTTTGCTGCATCATGGTGTGCATACAAATATCATACGTCGCGTAATGAAGATTATGAATTTATTCCCGTTACCCCCAATAATGTTAAGGTATTATTCGAAAATATCATTCCTCATGACGAAATTAATACTATAGTATCATTCGATGTTGGATACTCATTCGAAGATTTTAAAAAATTATTTGAAATTTATCCAATGATAATGATTTTTGACCATCATAAATCATCATATGAAAGTATTAGTGAGGGATTAAAAAATGATGAAGACCTCAAAAATTATGTAACAGACAAATATTGTTTCGACAATGATGAATGTGGTGCATCTTTAGCATGGAAGTTATATACTAATGACCAATCGATGCTCCTGATATTTGATTTAATTCAACAAAGAGATACTTGGACATTTAAATCGAAAGAAGATGAAATTAAGGCACAAGGTTTATATTCATGTGTTAAGATGAATGATTATGATCATTTTACAACACTGACAAATCAATTACCAGAATATTTTAAACAAATTGGTGAGATTATCATTGATGACATGAAATGGAAAAATACTCGAAATTATGAAAGCGGGGCAAATTGTATTATTGAAGGAATGAGGTGTTATGTTCTTAATACAACTGAAAATATTAGTGATCTTGGAAATTTCGTTTGTGGGATTAAAAAAGAAGAAGTCGTTAAAGATGCAGATGGCAATGTCATATATCAAAATGAAAAATATTTGACCGATATTGCCCTGATTTGGCGTCATAGTTATAGAACGAAAAAATATTATGTTTCATTGAGGTCAAACAAAGATAGAGATATTGATACTACGATTATTTCATCAAAATATGGCGGAGGTGGTCATAAATGTGCTTCAGGTTTTACAATTGACGATATTAAAGAACTTATTGATTAGTATAATCCAATAATATTTGATTAGTATAATCCAATATATGAAGGTTCAACATTATCTATTTTTTCGATATCTTTTCTTGTTTTAATTATGATATTATCGATGCCTTTGCCGATATAAATCTTATCCAACTCATCTAAACTCAATAAATTAAAAAGAATGAATATATCTTTATGAAATTTCTCAATCTGATTAGAACCATGATTTCGAAATATTAGTTGTTGGTGTTTTCTCATTAGGTCATATTTACATAATTCAACATTATCATATATAGAAAAAACATCGTCCCCATTGGGGTCATATGATATTATAAACTCACATTTTATTCTTCTGAATGACATATTATATTATATTATATTATTTCTAAAATATTATTGCAAAAACAACGATGACTATCGCAAGGATAATTAAGAATAGAGAATAATATTTCGATTTATTATAAACATCTTCATAACTTTCTGTATGATATAATCGAAAACGCATATATCCAGTTCCAATTCCACCAATATTTATGAATGGATAATAATCTAAAAACAACTTAATTAATCTAAATGATCCATGACGACAAATTAATGGAACAAACACATGAATATTATCTTTGATTAAATCATCTTTAAATAAAATTTTAGCATCTTCATAATCATCATTTTTACAACACTTTATCACAGATTGTATTATAGTATCTATTTCCATTATATAATATATATGAATTCAATTTAAAATGCCTTTATCCAAATTTATCGATATTAAACCAAGAAATGTATTAAGTTTCGATATACAAACTCGGATATTAGGATCATTGAGAGTTTATGATAATATGTATGGCAATCTTCAATATTTACTTAAAATGTGTGATCCTGATGCAATACTATTTAATGCAATCAATTGCAATATTGTCGAAATTAATGAATATATGCTTTTTGTTCGTATTGAAAAATGGTATTATATATTAACATATAATGTCCCACATATTGCAAATATTAAGTCATTTATAGATAAAAAAATATCAAAAGCGATTATTCAAAAAAAATTTGAAGCATGTCAAATCATTCATGATGAAAAATCATTAAACAATTTAGATGAACAATTAAAAGTGTTTATTAGATTGCCTAATACATCTGGTTTTGGATTTGTAGATAATAAAAATAATATTATTATATATGCGATTGATGCATGTACATTATTTTACTTTTCTAATGATAAGAAAATTATGAGTATTTTCATATATTAAATTTGATGACGAAAAAATAAAAGCATGATTATCATTTAATATGTTTTTCTAAAATATTTTCCACATAATTTTGTAAAATTTTAATCATATTGATAATATGAATAGGGATATTTCTAATATCATAATTATCGAAAGTTTCAATTATGTTGTAAATATTATCTATTTGTCTATGAATATGTTTAATAGATAATATTATATCGAGTGTTTTGATGTTGTAAGTTTGTATCTCGCCAATATAGTTTAAGCATTTCAAATATTTCTCTGCAACTGTTAGTTCTGCCATTTGATTAGAATATAATTATTCATTTTTTAATTCATTTTAAAAATTGATTTTTTAATTCATTTTAAAATAATGTCATTTGATGATTTACCACTTGAACTACGTTTTGAGATTTATAAATATTGTGATTTTATGACATTGATTAATATTAAAAAAATAGGTTATTATGTTCCAGATAAAATCATATCAGATTATAAATATAAAAGACAAATTATACCATATATCGATGATACAATAAAGATTGTTTTTATAGTACATACATTTAATTTTATACGGATATCAGATAGAATGTACTCCTCTCCCAGTTTTATATTTTAAAAAATTAAGTTATATGTAATTAGATAATGAAAGATTCTCCATAATATAAATCGAGATATAGCACACAATTCCAACCTCTTTCTTGAAGTGATAATTCTTGATATTTTGATATAGTTACCAATTGTTCAACTAATTTTTTATATATACGAACATTGCCATAACTATTTAATACTTCAAGAGTTATTCTAAATAGATTGAATGATAAATAATCTGTAGTATGTCTATATATTAACCAATTTGAAAGTAATTCATATATGCCAATTTTAAAATCATCGATATATATCTTCTTTTTAAGACATTTTTTTAGTTTTGGATTTATTGTATAATTAAAACACATTATATCATATTTGCGAATTAATGTTATCATATTTCGTGCATGTCTTTTAGTAGTAATCATATATGATTTTGGAATTTCATCAAGTTTCGTATTTTCGATAATTTTTCTAAATGTCGTAGTGGTGGCATATTCAAATGCTAATTTATAATAATATTCATCATCGATTAATTTTTTATAAATATCAGTATAACCAAATTTTAATAGTGCCATCAATTGATATTTATCAAGCGTACTGTTATCACATTCATTTGATGCTTTTTCGAAAAGTGCATAATCGATATGATAATGGAGAAGTTTAAAATTAATCAATGTACCAAGACTGCAAAATTCAAATACATTGTATTGCAATTCAGGGGGTAATTTTTCAAACATTATTATACAATGTCGTAATTCAATTTTAATTTAAAAATTGAATTGTTAATAAATAAATATACACGAAAATATGGATATACTACTTGATTCTCAAACCAGTAAAGATCTTGATTCCGAAGATTTAAAATACCTTGTTAAGAAGTTTGGAGAACAAAAGTTAGTATCCCATATTATTAATTCGTTTAATGATTTTACGAGCGAAAAAGGTAGAGGTGTAATTACGGATCTTTTCTCGATTGATGTTAAAAGTTTTAAAAATAGAAGAACTGATACTGACGAAGATAAGTCCATTGATTATTTTGATTTCTCTATAAGATTTCCAACATCACGCATTGAAAATCCAACTATTATTAATCATCAAACTCGTAAAGAAGAACCATTATTGCCCATTGAAGCACGACGCAATAATCTTCACTATTCTGCTAAATTGTTCGTAGATGTGTTTGTTCAAATTAATGCACATTATAATAATGGCGAAGTTAAATCCATTGAAGGAACTTATAAGGATTTAAGATTATCCATTCCCATCTTGGTTAAAACTAAATATTGCAATATTTCCAAGGATTATACTCGTGAAACATTGTTAAATCTTGGAGAAGATCCTAATGATTTAGGCGGATATGGCATTTATAAAGGGGTCGAGTGGATCACTGTCAATACCGAAAATTTAGGTTATAATATTCCTTGCACTTTTATTAATACAACCAGTCAGCAACAGCATCTTGTTAAAACTGAAATCATTTCTAAACCAGGTGATGCTTTCGAAAATTCTGCACATTTGATAGTATCTCTCGATAAATATCACAGAATTAATTGTCGTCTGGCAAAACAAAAATTCAAGAATATTAATATTCCCTTTTATTTGATTTTCAGACTTTTAGGCATGTCAGAAGATAGCAAAATTATCAAGAACATCATTTACTCATTTGATTCACCTGTGGCAACACAAATGACCCAAATTTTAAATGACGCCTTCAATGCCAAACTCAAAGAATTTAACAATCTTCAAAATGAATATGATAATCATAAGATTATTTTCGAAATTGCGAAGAAATTGACCGACAATGATAAACTTTATTATGATGATGAGGCAATTAAAGTTTATTATGGCATTGTAATGAAGACATTTGATGAGAGTTTCCTACCTCATATTGGTCTTGACCAACATTCGCGATATAAAAAGTTGCAATATCTTGCATATTTAATTAGAAATTTATTGCTTGTTCATCTTGGAGTAATTGATCAGACTGATAGAGACTCTTACAAAAATAAACGAGTTCATACCCCTGGTACTACTTATACTAAAACATTCAAGACACAATTCAATTTAATCGTAGTTCAATCGATTAAAAAGAAAATCGAACATTTTCTCCGTTCGAAACCATTTTCGGCAATCAAAGATATCAGCGAATTAATTAAAAATTCTGGTATTAAACCATCAGATCTCGAAAAATACATGATACAAAGTATTACTTCATCTTCTGATGTTATTAAAGTTGGAAGGAATATAACTAAAAGTCGCATTCAGTCGGAAATGCTACACAGAAAAAATCAACTTAATACAATCTCATTGTTGAGATTGATTAGCACATCTAATAAAAGCATTGCTAAACAAAATGAACGTGCCAATGTCATGAGACGAGTACAACCGAGTTATATTGGTTATGTATGTCTTTCGCATTCTACCGATACAGGAGAAAAAGTAGGCATGAATAAGCAATTGGCATCAACTGCGACAATTACTCGTTCTAAAGTAAGTCAGTTGGTCAAAGATAAAGTTCTTGCTCAACCAGAATTTATTCCGTTGACAGATGCATTTGATCCAGAAGACATTTACACTAAAATGCTCGTTAAAGTATTTGTAAATGGCGATTGGTTAGGATTTGTCAAAGATGGTTTTGATTTTGTTAAAAAATTCATTAATTATCGCCGTACTGACCAAATTCACTCGAAGACATCTATTTATTATGATACTAAAACTGATGATTTGAATATTTGGTTAGATATTGGTCGTTTAACTCGACCTTTACTGATTGTGTATAATAATCTCGATGAATTGAAAGAAGAGGCACATAAGAAGAAGAAACCTGTCGATTATAGTAAATTTAAGCAATATATTAAATTGACTAAAGAACATGTGGATCTTTTGAGACTAAATAGAATTAGTTTTAAAGATTTGCGAAAAATGCAGATTTGGGAGTATATCTGTGCGGATGAACATGAAAATTGCATTCTTACGACAAATATCCTGAAACTTAAGGAAGAAGAAAGTAATTATAAAGTTCGTTATACTCATTGTGATATTCCTCAAGCATTATTTGGTTGGGCCGCAATGACATCTCCTTACTTTCAGTATAATCAACCTGCTCGTGTGACTTATCAAACTAATCAAGTCAGGCAAACATGCGGTATATATGCATTGAATTATCCATATAGAACAGATAAAGATACATTTGTTCAATATCGAAATGAAATTCCATTAGTTAAGACCATCAGTCTCAATAGATATAATTATCCCAATGGATTAAATTGTATGTTCTTAATTAATTGTCAAGGATATAATCAAGAAGATAGTATTGTATGTAATCAGAGTTCTGCTGATAGGGGACAATTTACCGGATGCAAGTTCTTCTATGAAAAATCTGAACTCGAAAAAGATGAAGAGTTCGGCGTTCCTGATATTAATTTCACCAAAGACAGAAAAAGTGAGGCAAGTTATGCTAAATTACAGACAGATGGTAAATTCCGAGGATTGCCTGCTAAAGGCACAATGATTGAAAAAAATGATATTATTATTGGTAAATATATCAAATTAGATAGTCAGTCGCGTCAAGGTGCACAATATAAAGACCGCTCTGTTATTTATCGAGGACTTGAATCGGCACTTATTGAAGATGATCCAATTATTGGATATGATCTTGATGGCAATAGATTTTGCAAAATTAAGATGCGTATCTTCCGTACTATTGAATTGGGAGATAAGTTCAGTGCACGTAGTGGACAAAAGGCAGTTTGTGGAATGAAATATAACGAAATAGATATGCCAGTGAGTGTTCATGGAATTACTCCAGACATAGTATTTAATCCAATGTCTATTCCAACGCGTATGACTGTTAATCAACTTATTGAAGGGGTTGTTGCCAAGTTATGTGCACTGGGTGGTCGAATTATTGATGGAACTGGATTTACTTCTGTTGATTTAGATAAAGTTGGAGAATTATTAGAAAAATTTGGTTATAATCGCCACGGAACAGAAAAAATGATCAATGGCATTACTGGGAGATATATCAAGAGAGAATTATTCTTCACCCCTGTCTATTATCAGCGATTGTTAAAAATGACATATGATATTATTGCTTCCAGTGCAATTGGTCCAACATGTGCCTTAACCAAACAACCGGTAGAAGGCAGAAGAAGTAATGGTGCTCCTCGTGTTGGAGAGATGGAAACCACAGCACTCATTAGTGCCGGATCAACAATGACCATCAAAGAAACATTCTTCGAGAATTTAGATAAGTTCGATCATTATGTATGTAGAAGATGCGGTCGTCCTGCAATTGTAAATGAACGTGAGCAAATTTATTATTGTAATAATTGCAAAGATAAATCCGATATTAATGTTGTTCCATCTTGCTGGGCGCCAATATTATTCAGAAATGAAGTTGAGACGATGTCGATGAATATGAAATTGAATTTGAAACCTTATACCTTCTCTTCTTACGAAACATAATTTTATTAAAAATATGAGGTATGTGATAAATAATTTTTTAAAATTACTATAATAATTTATTTATTTAAAAAGAAATTTTTCTCGTCTGAATATATAGTCTGTTTAATAAAATTATAAAAATGCCATCTACAACTGGAGGTAAAGCGAAGAGGAAATCCACCACCAAGAAGTCTGGCCCTAAGAAGAAGGCCGGATCAAAGAAGAAGGGAGCAAAGAAGGGAGCAAAGAAGGGAGGAGCAAAGAAGTCCACCAAGAAGTAAAATGTTAAATTAAAAATTGAATTATTTTTTTAGTATAACTAATGGCATATTCATGGAAAGCATCGTGTTTCAAGGCATGTATGCTTGAAGCAGACAATAAATTAGAATTTACAAATCAAAATTTAATTAAAAATCAATTACCAACTATTATCGATGAAACCAAAACAAAAGGTAAAACTCCTGCAAATACATTATCATATATTTTACAAAGATTTAGAGATGTTGGTTTAGTAAAATTCATCAGTGCTGGATATTATGCATTAATCCCACAAAAAATAGACTTATCATCATTAAAAAAGAAAGCAAGTCAGGGAGAGAAAATGATTTTTACAATATTAAAAGAATTAAACATTGATTTTGTTCGTGAAAAATCTTTTAAAAATTTAAAAGATAAAGGATTTCTACGATTTGACTTTTATTTCGAAATTAATTCCATATCATTCGCTATTGAATTTGATGGCGAACAACATAGAAAACCTATCGAATATTTTGGCGGAAAGGAAGCATTCGAAAATCTCAAAAAAAGAGATATTATGAAAGATGAGTATTGTAAGGATAATAATATTCATCTAATTAGAATAAACGAATTGAATAAAAAGAAAGCAACAATTAAAATCATAAAGGATATTATTCGTTATACAAAACCAAAAATTATAGAACAAATAGAACAATTATTAAAATTTGAAAATATCAAACATTTTATTTAATTTTTTCTGACTTATATACGCTAAAAATGATGATGTACGATACCAAAACGGCGATTGTGCTAATATTAACATTAATTATTATTGTTTATTGGAATATGGTCTTAAGTACCAAACTTTATCAACTAAAGAAAGCAATGTTGATTTATATGCGAGGACCTGGTTATAGTTCTATTACTGCATTCAATGCAGGAAAAACGAAAGATATGGATTATCTTTTAAATTTTGTCGAAGATAGCAGAGAAGGTTTCGCTTGTGGTTATAGGAATTACTATGAAAATCCTTGCAATTCCACTCCATATTATTATATGCAAGACTAAATTGATAATCTTCTTGAACAAAATCTATCATTGATACAATTATAAGTGGTGATAAATTTTGTTAGTTTGTCTTTATAATTTTCTTTATCACCAAACAATATTTTGATATTTTCTTTTTTAAGTTTATTAATTTCATATTTACAATTATCTTTAAACCATTTACTCAAACAAAATATAAATACAACATGATGAGAAGAAAATTCATGGACATAAAAATCTTTTTTGAATATTCCAGTTTGTATTTTTTCACATACAGATCCACCAGAAGATTGAAATTTTTTTTCGATAATAAATAATATATTTCGTTTTGTATTTAAAAATACTTCATCTGGACTTTTGCATCCATGTGGTATTTCAATGTTTAATTTATTGAAATATTTATATAATTGTCTTTTATGTAATGGAATTATATATTCATTATCAAAAGATACTTGTGTTTCTTTTTCGAAACTCAAACCATTTATATTTGTATTTTTTCCTCCACTTTTAACATTTCTAACTTTACAATTTTTGAAATTTTCTATCAACTCATCCATTTAAAAATTTGAATTATAAATTTAATCATATAGTCATTAATTATTCAAATTTTATAATGTCTCTTGAAGATGAATTTCAGAAATTATCAATTGTTCAAATAGAAAAACCAATAATTAAATGGGTTGGTGGCAAGACACAAATTATAAATCAAATTATTAATAAAATATTATCAATTTCGAATAATATCGAGGAATATCATGAAATGTTTGTTGGCGGTGGCAGTGTCTTATTAGCAGTATTATCATATCTTAAATCAAATAAAATCAAAATTAAAAAAATCAATGCATACGATATTAATGTTGCATTAATCCATACATATATTAATATTCGAGATAAATGTGATGAAGTTAAAAAACATCTTGATTACTACCTTGATGAATATACAAATATAACTGGCACAATAATAAACAGAAAACCTAAAGATGATGAGGCAAAAACTTCGAGAGAAAGTTATTACTATTGGATGCGTAAAAAATTTAATGACATCGATAAAACAATGCCCGAATGTTCAGCACTGTTTCTAATTATAAATAAAACTTGCTTCAGAGGAGTTTATAGAGAAGGACCTAATGGATTTAATGTACCATTTGGACATTATAAAACAGTACCATCATTCAATTTACCCAGTTTCTCGAAAATGGTTCAAGATGTGAATTTTCAAGTGATGGATTTTAGAGAAACATTTAAATTAGTGAAGAAAGATGATTTTATATATATTGACCCTCCATATTATCCTGAAAATGAAAAATCGTTTGTGAAATACAATGTTTCAGGATTTGATAAAAAAAGTCATGATGATTTATTCAAACTGATTAAAGATTGTGAATCAAAGTTTCTCATGAGCAATTCAAATACCGCCCATATAACTGAATATTTTAAAGGATTTAATATCGAAAAAATAGAATGTAGAAGATCGATAAATTCAAAAGATCCAAGTTCAAAAATAATGGAAGTACTTGTATTTAAAATTGAATAATAATTTTAAAAATATACATAAAATGTCGGAATATATTTGCGAAAAATGCACCAAAGGATTTAAAACAAAATCTGGTTTTTTAAGTCATCAAAAACGTAAAACCCCATGTTCGACACAACTGCCAAATGATATCTTGGAAGAATTTACCAATTTAGTATTGAAAGATGATAAACTCAATGTACTTGATTTGTTTTGTGGTTGTGGTGGAATGAGTAAAGGATTAGAAGATGCAGGATTAAATGTGGTTGCGGGAATAGATATTTGGGATAAAGCAATAGAAAGTTATAAGAAAAATTTTAAACATATAGGATTATGCCATGATCTTCGAGAATTACCACCGATGGAATTTGCCAAAAAAGTAAATATGACAAAAACTGATATAGATTTAATTGTTGGAGGACCTCCGTGTCAGAGTTATTCAATATCAGGGCGACGTGATAAAAATGATCCAAGAAATTCTTTATTTATTGAATTTGTAAAATATTTAGAATATTTCAATCCAAAAGGATTTATAATGGAGAATGTTATTGGAATATTATCTGCGAAAAATAATGATGGTGTCAAATTTATAGATATCATAATTGAAGAATTGAGCAAAAATTATAATACAATATTATGTAAATTATTTGCAAGTGATTTTGAAGTTCCACAAAATAGAAGAAGAGTGATAATTTTTGGAATTAGAAAAGATTTAAATACATTGCCGACAATACCAGTTTCAGTATTATCCGAAGAAAATAGAATTCCTGTTAAGACAATAATTATTCCTCGAGATAAAATAGATAAAAAATACTATTTGAGTAAGAGGGCAATCGATGGAATTAAAGCAAAAAAAGAAAAATCAAAAAGAGAAGGAAATGGTTTTGGTGCGCAGTTTTTAAATATGGATAAACCATCATATACAATTCCTGCAAGATATTGGAAAGATGGTTATGATGCATTAGTAAAATATGATGAAGAAAATATTCGAAGATTGACAATATTAGAACTTAAAAGAATACAATCATTTCCTGATGATTTTATTCTGGAAGGAAATAGAAAGGAACAAATTATGCAAATTGGAAATGCTGTTGCTTGCAGATTTGCATATCATTTAGGGAAACATGTTATAAATATGCTTTCCTAATGTTCTTCATATATCAATTCATCCCAAAATGAAGATCCTCTAAATTGGGAATAATTTCGAGAATTGCCTTCATACATCCCACTATCAAATATTATTTTACCACATTTGAATGACATGACAAAATATTCGAAATTAAATGGTTTTCCAAAACAAATTTTTTGATATGTGTCATTTTCTTTTTTACAAATAAAAAATCCTCTACAATTAAATTTTTTATCAATATGTGTTTTCATTTTAGTGACAGACCAAAATGCTATTGTTATATTATCATATTTTAGAAAATTTGGAAATTCTGTTTTTCTTTCTCGTGTATCTTTGCTATATGAATATTTAATAATAATATCATTAAATTCATTAAATTCTATTATTTGACCACAATCATTATATTTTCCATATTTTGGAACACATTTACCAGACCATGAATATCTTTTTTTAACTTCGTTAAATTCTCCAAAATAGTGAATATATTCAGTTCGAGTAATTTCTAAATCTTTTGACCATCCATTCAAATTATTAATTTTAGAACGTCTTTTACTAAATGCATATTCACTGGCACTAAAATCTCCAATTGTAATTTTATTAGATGATTTTTTCATTTCAAACCCTTCAATATCTGGAATGTTTTTGCTATTATGAATTATTTTCATTTGTAATTCTAACCAATGACCCTCTTTTCCTGCATGACATTTATCATAATTATCTAATATTACTTTTTTGCCTTTGACATTATTTGTGAATAACTCTATAATTTTATCTTTGGTAATTTTAATATTTTTTAATTCCTCATCTTCTTTGGAAATTTTTAATGCTTTTATTTGATTGAGTAAATTATCAACCTCCTCACATTTTTTTTCATATAAAATTTTATAATTTGTATCTTCCATCGGTTTAGTAACTTTATCAAAATTCAATTTTATAATCATCAAAAATTAAAAATGAATTGTCATGTCAAAATAAATAGAAAGTGAAATTGCAGATACGAATAATATCACTGCACCTTCTATATCAATTAAATCAGTATCATTATTATTTTCAGCAAAAGTAGCATAATCCATTGTTAATTTATATATATATAGGATGATTAGTAATAGTTATTATCGAGATCATACTAATATATTTTTAGGTGATGAACATGAAAATACAATCGCTGAATTACGATTAGTTAATCACATTTTAAATGAAAATTTCACTTTAAGTGATCTTAGACGATATTATCCAAAATTATTTCTTAAGTATAATCGAAATAAATATCCTAAATTTTCAAAAAATTCGCATTATGTTGTATTAGTAAAATATGACCATAATAGTAATTCACCTTTGAATGGATTGTGTTCGGATATTTATTATATTCCTTATGATCTTGAGTTATTGATATTAAAAGAGACATTTCACGATCCAAGCACCGATTATAATCAGATTATTTCTTTAGAATACGATAATATCGAAAATATACTTAAACAATCTCAAGAAATACCAAAAGAAATATCATGTGATAATTATCACATATATGGTTCAAAAGTGATATATATTGAAGGAAAAATGTATAAACGTTTTGTAATGCCAGATGATTATTCAATGGATATGAAGAAAATGAATTATCCCAAAATTTTTATTGAATATAAATGTTATTTATTTATTAATAACTCCAAAATTGATCATAGTATAGTAGAACCTACTTATAAATCATTTGATCCTAAAGTATTTTCATATAATAATGAATTATATGATTATATAGATAGTCCTCATTATGAAGACTATTAATATGAAAGAGTATTATTAAATTATATATAAAATGATTAGTAATAGTTATTATCGAGATCATACTAATATATTTTTAGGTGATAAACATGAAAATACAATCGCTGAATTACGGTTAGTTAATCATATTTTAAATGAAAATTTTACTTTAAATGACCTCTATCCATATTTTCCAAAATTATCTATCGAGTATGATCAAAATAAATATCCAAAATTTTCACAGAAATCGAAATATGTCATATTACTAAAACATAATCATGAGCATTATATGGGTTTAAGTGGAGTATATTCAAATATTTATTATATTCCTTATGACCTCGATTTAGTGATAATAAAAAATGCATGTTCAGATCCAGACGATATTTATAATCGATTTATTTCTTTAGAATGTGATAATATCGAAACTATTCTCAAACAATCTCGAGAAATACCTAAAGAAGGATGTCTAAATGATTATTATCATACATATGGTGCAGAAGTAATACATATTGAAGGTAAACTGTATAAACGTTTTACAATGCCAGATTTATACTTGTTTGATATGAAAAAAATGAACTATCCCAAAATTTTTACAGAAATTGTTTGTTATTTATTCCCAAAACGTAGTCGATTTAATGTCGATATACATAATGTGCCTAAATATAAAATGTTTAATCCTAACGTATTTTCATGTGATAATGAATTATATAACTATATAGGTAGTCCACATTATCGAAATTATTAATTTTAAAACATAAATATTTTAATTTTTTAAACTCCTATATAATATATTATTGATAATGGGGTATTATTTAGATATAAATAGAAATTGTATCATGGTAGTTGCAATTGTTGCAGTATTGACCATTATTTTCTAATTTTATTTTATTTTTTTTATAAAATTGAATGATCCAAACTTATAAAAGCATGATTAGCAACTCATATTATCGGAATCATACTAATATATTGATGGGCGATAAAGAGGAAAATATGCTCACCGAATTGCGGTTAATTAATCATATTTTAGATACGAATTTTACTTTAAGTGATATTAGTCCATATTATCCAAAATTATCTATTAAGTCTTATGGAAGGAATTATCCAGAACATTTAGAAAACTTGTCATATGTATTATTAGTAAAATATGATCATAATCATTATAACACTTTAAATAATGTGTATTCGAATGTTTATTATATTCCTTATGACCTCGAATTATTAATATTACAAGAGACATATTTAGATCCGGATACCAACTATAATCAGTGTATTTCTTTAGAATATGATAATATCGAAACTATTCTCAAACAATCTCGAGAAATACCTAAAGAAGATTGTCCAAATAATCATTATCATACTTATGGTGCAGAAGTAATATATATTGAAGGGACAATGTATAAACGTTTTGTAATGCCAAGTGGTTATTTGATGGATAAGAAAAAAATGAACTATCCTACATTATTTAGAGAATTTAAATGTAACTTATTTTGGGATAAAAAACTAATAAAACACGAAAAGAATACTTTAGATAAATATAAAACATTAAGTGAAGAAGTATTTTCATGTGATAATAAGTTATATAATTATATAGATAGTCCTCATTATGAATACTGAAGAATTTTATAAAATCATGTCATGTCAATTACTAAAAGAACGAGAAAGTTATGCAAAAATGAGCATCAAGATAAATACATTACTCAAAGATTATCCAAATCATAAAGAACAATTATCGGAATCTCAATCTCGATTGATAGAAATTCAAGAACGCATCATAAAAAATAATTGCGAACAATTGCTAAAGAAATTTAAAAGATAAATATTTTAATTTTTTTAACTCCAATATAATATATTATCGACAATGGGTTATTATTTAGATACAAATAGTAAATCTATTATTCTGGTTGCGATTGTTGCAGTATTGATCATTATTATTGTTTGGACATATCTCGGTGTGTATGTATTTAAAAATAAGACACAAAAACCATATGTTAAATTCGAAAATGAAGGATTTAAAAATAACAAAGGGGATGACATAAGATATGGCGGATTTTTGGGACACAATGTCCATCATAATGAAAATGATATGGGAGAAATTTTCAAAGAACCATTTAATCCCAATGAAGTCCAGCAAGATAATAAACTCTCTAATTCTCGAAAGAAGCAACTTGCTCCTCGTATTTCTGGAAAAGAAAGTGCCATGGCATATACAATGAAATCTGATATTGGGTCTGAACGTGAAGACATTGAAGTTGCCAATGATAAGAATATTAACATGATTAATCATAAAAAATACATTCAGGATATGTTTGATCATAAATTGAGATCAGGTAATATGTATCAGTAATTCTTCGAGTAAATTACTCATATTTTTGAATGGATCATTCAAAAATGTATTTATTCAATTCATCTAATTCTTCTTTAGTATAACTTGGTCTTCCTAAATCTTTTTTTTCTGGATCGAGATAATAATTTTTCACACTTGGATATTTTTTCTTTTTTCCGTCAAGTTTCAGCATTAAATCATCTTCATTTATTTTACATCTCAAATCACAATTTTCATTTTCGAAAACATTCTCACTAATTGGACTAAATGGCGTGGATACAAATAATTCTATTAAATCGTCCGCCTCATGTAATATATTATCGAGATGATATATCATTGTAATGCAATCCTCATATAATCGTATGTACATTGGAACATCTTCTTTTTTTCCATAATATCCAAATTTATGCAACCAATATTCAACCAAAAATTGCTTCATGATATAATGAATATTGACACATTTATATGGGTTTTTCCCAACGTGAATGTATGAAAAACATATATGACTTATCAAGGTGTGAAATTCATGATCATCCGTTCGTATTGTATCGGTTTTAATTTCTGCAACATGTGGGAAAAATGTTCCATCATGGGCAATTTTATCATTAAATTCTTTTAATATTGCACTATATCTTACCTGCGGAACAAAAATAGGAATAGCAAGATAATCAATATTTTTTCGAGTATTGATAGGAAATTTAAATACTTTTTTAGGTTCAATTTTTAGTGTATCACATATTTGGTCGTATGCATACGCACACAATGCATATCCTGCCAAACCGGCGTTAAGTTCATTCATCAATATAAATTCTTTAGTTTTCATACTTTTAGTAATATTATGTTTAATATTTGAACATTTATCATGATGACCTTCTTTTACATATAATTCGTACAATATCTCAAATCTTTCATTATCTTTCTTCAATCTATTCAGAAAATTTTCCATCCCTGGGCCTGCATAAGGAAATGTCATACTATGATGCATATCTATAATTTGATATTCTGGATGAATAAAGCGAAGTTTATCATATTCCAGTGTTGGTATATTTTCGAAAATATCCTTTCTCATATAAGATAAATCTGCAACAACCTCAAATCCAACTCTGACTCTTATTGTTTGAGGATGAAACGCATTAATTGCTTGTGCTTCAATATTATTCTTCCATAATATTTCTACTAAATCATATGCATCTTTAATAGGATCGGTTGTCATAAAATCATAATCAGGAAATGTTGTATCAGTATATAATTCCCCACCTTTAAGTCTCATTGCATAATCGATTGAAATGCCTCCATATAATATTAAATTGCGATTTTTGATAAATTTTCTTACAATAGATAATGCCTTTAATAACTCATCTTTATTGTGTTTCGAATGATACAATACTGCATCATAATATTCCATACTATATTTTATTTCCAATTAAAATATATAAATTTTAAAATCTTTCTACCACAAAGATGGATTTACCTGATATTATCGAAAATAACTATAAGAATATATTTATAATTCTTTTAGTCATATTAGTGATTATTGTTTCAATGATGATTGCAATAAGGACATTGACTAATATCAAGAAAAAAACCACTATTAAAAACCAAGAAGAATTGTCCTATAGCGATTTCCCCGAACCATCATCCGAGCAACTCAAACTATCTTCACCAACAGAACCATTTATTTCGAAAAAACCATCATCCATCAAAAACAAAAAGGGAGAAAAATTTGTTGATGAAAATCGAGAATTTAAGGATATGATGACCGATTTAGTTGTGAATGAATTCTTTGATGAAGAAGGATTATATAATTTCTTAAGTGATATTATAATTGACCATAATGAAGCAATCGAAAAATATAAATCAAAAAATGGTCTTAATCCAAAAGATATTATGTTTTTGTTCAAGGGAGGAAATGTATTAAGGATGGTTGGAAATGAATTTCTATATCAACTTCCTTCATCAGTGGCAGAACGTCTTAAAAGTAAGTATAAACCATTTTTCAAGCGTTCTGATGCTGATTTTGGTATATATGTTAATCCAGAAGTATTAAAGAAGATCCCAAAAATTTATGATGATATGGCAGAATTAACCTACGAAGTTCAATATCACTTAAGAGAAAAATTCTCTCTTGATCCAACACGGTATTTCAAGTTTATGAAATTATCTCGCTCGATGCAATCAAAAATTCTCAATAATTATTTATCGAAATTACAAAATGCCAATTCTCTCACCACAGATAATTCAAAGTGGAAAAATGTGAAAATTAATAAGTTAATGTTCGACACTATTAGTTCTGATGGTAATTATAGTTCCAATTATCAACCAATTAATGATAAGTTAATAACATTCGGCAAAAATGAGGATAGTATTATCATTGCTCCTAAATTTTATTTGGGAGAAATTGTCCAACCACATCCATTATATATAAATGATAATCGTGCATTGAAATTCTGCAAAGAAGAAAACTGTGATGTGCCTATTAATTTTGATTTAGTAAGAACAAAGATTAATTTTAGTTTCGACACTTCTAATGGAGTAAAATCGATTGGTGGAGAATTAATCGATGTTAGTATTGGTAAGGATGTCAGCATTAAACACTTTTATGAAAATGTCAATGAAAATATCGAAGAATACACCCTGAATTTAAATGATAATTCTTTAACATTTACTTCTTATTCTATCAAATATTTGGCAGAAGATATTTATAGAATTATTTACAAGGATACAAATTATAAACCATGGACAGATGCGAAATATAAGAAACGACTTTCACGATATTTATTCTTGGGATTTGTCGATGAATTTATGAAGAAACGCTCAATTGGTGAAATGAGAAGTCAATTGATAAGTATGAAGGATGATATCTCTCATGATGGTAAATCCGCAATATTAAATTCTCAAATATTGAATGATTTGTTGGATGCATCTCACACTGTGCGACAAGATGAAGATAAAAATGAAGTCAATGATTATTTGGAATCGATTGTATCAGAAATAAATGAATTATTAAGTTCATTAACAGGTTTAGAGAATTATATTAATAGTCAGGGGCAAATAACTACTGACCAATTATCTTCGATCGATAGTGATAAATTAATTTAAGTATGAAGATTGTCGGATTGATATTGTTATTTGGAGGAAGCATTATTTGTGCATCAATTGTATTGCTTGCATTAATAGGACCATTATATATTAATTTTACTTCCACATTTACATTATTTGTAGGATTTGTTTTATTGATTTCATTAATAATGATATTAGTCGGATTTATGATAGTGTTTAAAAAAAATGATGAAAATGTGGATTATGTTTAATTTTCAAATAAAGAAACAAATATTCTTTTTTCGATAAATTTACATTTTGCATATTGTGGAAATAACTTTAAAAAATCTTTTTTATGAGAAGAAACATCTCTTCCCGCCCGATGTCGGCATTGATATATTAATATACCATCATGTATAAATTCCGATAAAATCGTTCTATGTTCAAATTTTATAATATGTTTAATCATTATAAAATATATATCACTAAATACAAAAAATAAAAATTATGGAAAATCAATGGACTAAAAAAATGGAGGGAAATGCCATATTATTTGGGAAACTTTCTCAAAGTTATAATAGACTTCATTTAATGAGTATTGCAAAATATAATAGATGGGATGTAATTATCGGTATTAGTGCAATAATTTTGAGTAGTGTAGTATCTGTTGGTATTTTTGCGACACTTGATGAGCGATTTAATATTATTTGGTTCATTATCGCTAATGCAGTTATATCCATGGCAACAACTGCAATTAAAGGAGTTGATAAATTTATGGGATTTCAAAAAACTGCACATGCTCATAAAGATGTGTCTGTTGGATTTTACGATATATATACTAAAATTACTACTCAAATGAGTTTGCCGAAAAAAGACCGCAAACCAGCACAAGAATTTCTTAAAAAAATTATTAAGCAATATAATGAATTGATGAATAAAGCACCCCCTATTGAAAGTTCATATATCGACTATATTCGCCCAGAATGGGAAGACGACAAAGATTTTGATATTACACATCTTCGAGAAATTCGTATTGAAGGTTCTACACCGAAAGAATCGAATAGGATACAACCATCATCTTCATCTTCAAATCGAACTAAATTTCACATACAGACAAGTCGAGTGGAAAATGATGATATTGACACAGAAGATGAAGAAGTTGATACATTAGTAGCATATCAATTACATAAATTATTCCCAAAAAAGAACTAAAATTTATATCAATAAAGGTCGCATAATCTCGAATAATTTTGCCTGATCATATGGTTTTAGAAGTATAGGATATGGACAATTTTTGGGTAATTGCCGTGCGGTGATAATTAATTTAGGTTTAGGTATCATGGTACTTTTGATTATTTTTTTTATGATTTTTTCGAAATTATAATTATTTACCTTTTCATCTAAAAATAATATTTTTATGTTTTTATCTTTCAATGTATTTAAACATTCTTTAATGCTATATGCCACAGATACATTGAAATAACCTAAATTATTTAATTTAATTTTTAATTCAGATGAAGTAACGGCATTATCATCACATGTTAAAATATGTGCATCTTTAGTATCGAGAGTTCGCAATAATTCAGCGATAAACTTGTTTTCATTGAAATAAATATCGCGAATTTTAATTTGTTTTTTATCAGAGATGATATCAGTATTATTTAAAGATAAAATATAATCGAACTTATCTCTGGGATCATATGTATATTGAATTTTATATTTGAATAATGTGCTTTCGACAAATGGTTTTAAATCTGATACACCATTGATTAAATATGTTTTATTTGATAGATATTCTATTAAATATGAATATTCCCTAATGTATTTATCTTCAAATGTCTCAATTTTGAAATCAATTTCTAATCTGTCATTGCTTAATTTAGGTATAGTGATTTCACTATTAAAATATTTTATAATTCTTTTCGAAATAATCATATGAAATCCGTTTGTTATATTGGTTAATAATTCTTCAGGATTTTTCATGGGATAATAAATAATCCTGAAACTTAATTGATATTTAGTTGTTTCAGTATTAGATGGATTTTTAATTATTCGAGAATTAGTATTAATGTCGATTGACCCATTATCCATTCCTTTTAGTCCAAATAAACATAGATTTAAAAATAAATCTTTGAATAATGTTGGATTTTCGATAATGTAGGATGGCACGCTTAAATCTATATTTTTTGATATAGCAACATTTTTTGTTTTTGTTATTGATGTCAATGCATTAACAATTTCTCCGAATGATTTATTTATATTGACAGAATATTTAATTTTGTCAAATGTGCCAAGTTCATATTTTATATAATCGCAACTATCTGTTATAATTTTTATAATGCTGTATGCACTTATTGTTGTATTTTCGAAAATATGTTTTTGTGATGCAGATAATCCTGTATCATTAAGTTGTTCCAGATATTGAAAAATATTATAGAGATGTTTTTTGATATTTTCATAATTTGAATTCATAATTCGGATTTCTTGTTCATATGATGATTGCTTCGTTTTTAATAGTTCGAAACTATACGTAATGTCAATTAACTGGAGAAATGTGAATTTATTCATGGAATAACTAATTACTCTGTATGTCAAACCATTGATATTGTAAATATTGTTCAATATAATATGTTCAAATTCTTTCATTGGGTGTGATATGCTTTCTGTGTTTGATGAATAAATACATGTTTTTTTGAAAAATATATAATATATAGTTGATGATCGTCTTAATGCATCTAAATTTACAATTTGTATATGATTAATCATATCTGTAATTTTATCTACATTTTCTTTAGAGATATTTGTATCTGAATAGATGTAAATTTTGAACTTATACACACGATCATTCGATAAATACTCGTAATCTAATAACTCTTTAGAATCATCTTCTATTGCATTATTTACTTTTTTAATTATCAAAATGTTATTGATGTAAAATTCTACTTTGAATGCTTTGAGATACTTCAAAATTTTAGTTGTCAATCTCTTCAAAACAGAATATTTTACATGTGGGTTTGTTATATTTAATTGCGATTTGTAATGATTTATATCCATAATATATTTGATAAATAAGAATATTATTTATAAGTTTATCATAAAGACACTAAAAATGAATATATACATATTTACTCGAGATTTACGAATACATGATAATAAATTATTTGATGTATCTATGAATAAGAAAACATTGCCTATCTTTATATTTAATCCTAAACAATTGAAGAGCAGTTTTGCCTCTAAAAAGTCAATTACCTTTATGATTGAAAGTTTAATTGATTTAGATAAAGATTTAAAAAAACATGGTTCTGGGTTAAATTGCTATATAGGCGACCCAATTGCGATATTATCTAAATTGTGTAAAGAGAACAATGTCGAGGGAATATATATAATGGCAGATTATAGTCCTTTTGCTAATGACAGATATGAAAAAATAGCAGAACTGGCGAGAAATAATAATATATCTATATTCAGCGATGACACGCAAATATTGGATTCGATGTGTTTTAGTAATTACAAAAAATATACATATTATTACAATGATAAGAAAAATTTGACAAGTATGGCAAATTTAAAAATTAATAAATATAAAATACGCAATCTTTTAAAACGAAAAGGAAAAAGTATCGATAAATTTATGTATCTTAAGGGAGAAAAAGGCATTGTTGATGGTGGGCGTACTGCAGGACTTAAACTTTTACAAACTATGAATGAATTTAAAAACTACGGCAAGACCAGAAATATATGCATCATACCCACAACATTATTATCGGCATATATGAAATATGGCGTTGTGTCCGTTTCTGAAGTATTATTAGCAGTTAAAAAAGGTGATGCTAAAAATTTGACAAGGCAAATTATGTGGAGGGATTTTTATTATTCATTGGCATTTAATAATCCTTCAATATTTGAAGGTCATGAAGCGATTAATAACATAAAATGGCGAGATATAGATAAGATTGATGTCAAAAGAGATTGGAAGGCATGGAAAGCAGGAAAAACTGGTTTTTTGCTATGTGATGCTGGTATGAGAGAACTTAAAGAAACTGGATTTATGCACAATCGCGTGAGGATGTTAGTTGTCTATGTATTATCGAAATTATTACTGATTTATTGGCGTCATGGCGAAAAGCATTTCGCTCGAAATTTGACAGATTATGATTGGGTCATTAATTCTATGAATTGGCAAAATGTTCTGGGAGGTTGGTATTTTGCAATGCCATATTTTCGAGTAATGAACCCAATGATACAACTCAAGAAGTATGATCCAAATTGTGAATACATAAAAAAATGGTTGCCCGAAATTCGAGATATACCAAATAAAGATTTATTGAAATGGGACACCGAATATAAAAAATATGATGTTCTACCGCCAATTGCCGATTATAATAAAGTAAAACACATATTTCGTAAAGAAGTGAAGAAATATTATTGAAAAGTGAAAGGGTCATATTTAAATTGCCCAAATTTACAAATACACAATATGTTTTCAATTGTGAATTTTTCTCTGTCAAGTATATCACTTTTTTTAACATGTATTCCTTCACGTTTTAGACATCCATCACAAATGCATATTTCATCGTTATCTCCTCTACCGACTTTAACTCTCTTTGATTCGATGCAAGGAAAATCAACATTTATTTCATCTGAAGCATATATATCGGTGCAATATAATTCATCAATGTCAATATGATCGCATATCATATCATAATGCAATAATGTTGCCTTATCACTAATTTCTTTTCGATAATTATCATCATTATATAATTTAAGTATATCGATATTAAGTTCATTTTCTGAATTATTGTTCAACTTATTCAAGAAGTTTAAACATTTAAATGCATAAAGACGAGAATTGGTTCTTTCCTTTTCTATTTTGAGTTGATCTTCTTTTTCTTTGATTTTAATTTTTTCCTGAAGAATGTTTCTCATGTGATTCAAGTCATTAAATCCAATGCCGATAATAGTACTTTTAATTTTTTCAATGTCGAGATATAATGAAATGATTTTAAGTTTATTTTTGCCTTTTTCATCTGACAGTTTTTGACGTTGATTGAGAATATAATCGATGTTTGCATCATGAATGTCTTGATTGAGTTCTTTAAGTTCCGAAATTATTTTGTCATAATGAGATAATTCGGTTTCTTGGCGGATTATCTGCGTTTTTATTTTTTCGATATTATCGTTTAATGATGAATTATTTGCCGATAATGTAGTATAGCAATCTTGTAATGTTTGTAAATCCATCACCTTTAAAGTAAAATTTATATAAGTTAGTAGTATTTTACCTAAAAAAAGATTATCTAATATTAATATTTTAATTTGTTGAGGTTCATTTTTCAACTTTAAAAGTTGATCGTCTAATTTAGATCTTTTAATATATAATTCTTTAGAAGTTTGATTTAGTTTTTTGTAATTGATTGTATCATCTCTATATTTGATGAAATATTCTGGATATGACATCTGTCTATAAAATATTATTTTATAGATGTAAATAATTCAATTTTAGTATATTTAAAAATTGAATTATTATGTCTCAATAAACATTCAAAATGCCAAACTCAAAGAATACCATAATCAGTACTATGGAGAGATTTCTCGGAATCATATTCAATATTGAACCAGAGAAGGATCTCTATGTATTTGGTGGATTTGTTCGAGATGTAATTTTGCCAAAATGTGTCTCAATGAGTCGTGATGATTTTAAACTTGAGAACATTCCTGATGATATCGATTTCATTTATGATTTTAATCTTTTAGAATTCTTTGATAATAATAGAAATATATTTGAAATATGTGGATTTGAGTTTGAAAATCCAAAACCAAAAAATAATAGTGAAAAGTGTATTACCCACTTTACAAAAATAAAATGCATGTTATCTAATTATGAGTTCATTGTTGAATTTATTAAGCGTGATCCTGCAATAAAAGTCGACTTTGATATTAATGGATTTATGTATAATCCATTGAAAAAGATAAAACTTTCTCATTATATTTACGAGGATTATGCTGATGTTCATAAAATAATTCAACGCGGTAAAAATAATCAAACGTGTGCTATTGTGGATTTAGATAATAAATCATCTAAAACTACCATTAATCGATATTTTAAAATATTAAATAAAGGTTATAATATTGTGAAATCTGATGGAGATATAGTAATATCAGATACTAATCCTCGTTATACATATCAATGTCCCTACCATGGACTTCTTAATTGCAATGGAGGTATTTTCGAACATAGGACATATTATGAAGGGGTTATTTGCAACAGACATTTTGAAGATTATTTACGAGATCCCGATTCATTGGAAATAGGTCTTACAAAAATCAAAGATAAGGATTATTCTACATCTCATATAAGTCATGATGATTTATACTATGGTGGAACAATCCATTAAAAAAAAATGAATTTTATTTTTCTTATTAAACCATCGAAATGACTCAATCCAAAATAAACTTTAAATCAAGTGAGGATCAAACTCTTACAAATATCAATGTTGTTGGTATGATTTATGCATTTCTCTCTAAAAAAGAAAGGCATGAACTTGAACTTGTGGGAGCATTCGTTCGTGATGTAATATTACCAATTGAGTTGAGTTCTGATTCGAAAGAAAATGATACAATTAAAAAAGCATATTCGAATAAAGTTAAAACACATTTAGATGAAATTATCTTTATATGCCCTGATACTTTTAATGGAGTAGATTTCATTGAGAAGAAAAAAGAGATTTTTCAATCATGTGGATTTGAAATTAAAATAAATAAACATGAACCTAATCATTTAGATTATGTGGTTTTGAATAATCTGATTACAGGAAAATCAGTCAAAGTATTCTTTACATATCCAAAATATGATCTTAATTTTGCTTTGGATATTAATTATTTCAAATTCAATCCATATCGAACGCATAAAATTAGTCATCATCTTTATACATCTATTATGCAGATACATAAAGTTCTCACTAATTTCGAAAATAAGAAGGCAATGCCTTTGATTGACCCAGATTCAAAAAAAACTGCAAGAGATGCATGTGATTATGCGGAATTTATGGGATTTGAGATATTGGAATACAAAAAATAAAATTATCCCTGTTAGTTTTTTTTAAAATCTACCAATAAACTCGTTGCCATCCAACATCAGATCCATAGTTATACCAATGACCTCCATCATCTTCATGTGATATCATAGAATCTGAATCTAAATCTAAATCTGAATCTGAATCTGAAGATGAACATGTATCAATAAAATCATTCAAATATTTAAGTGCAGATATTTTCTCATATTCTTTCATAAGTTTATGAAATTCTATAGGATCTTGACAATTAATATGAGAGATAACATCATCTAATCGAGGATTAAATACAAACCCATCGCATTTATCAAGTTTCAAATGTTCTTTTTCACAAATGGTGATTCTAAACTCTTCATTATTGGGAGTATATTGGATTATTCCTTCAATATTATTAAGAATTATAAACCCTGCATATTCTAATAGGTTTTGAATTGAACAGATATGGTTTTTAAAATCAAATCCATCAACAATAAAATCAATATTGTCTGGGACATCTTTATAGTGGGTCTTACAACATGATTTCAGAATATTTTTTGGATCATTTTCAATATTATATTCTTTCATGATTACATTTTTGACAAAATTCCCATACACATGAATCTTATCAAGATCATCTTCAGGTATGGTTTCAAAAATTATTCCAATGAAACGTATCGTGTAGGAAGTTTTGTTCATGGTATTTATACAGAAAAGAATTATTCATTTTTTTTAAATTTAAGATTGGAACAAAAAAATGAATAATTATATTCTATATATATCAATGGATAGAACAAAAGAGATAGGACCTTGGAACTCTGACACCAGAAACCAATATCTGCGAGAAAAACAAATTCGCTTGAAATATCAAACTTCTGATGATGTTGCTCGGAGAACTGCCGAAAAAATACATCATAATGCAGGATTGGCACATTATATGAGTTCGAGACTCTATGCCATGATTTAAAACAAAAAAAATGATTTTTTTTAGTCTTATTAAAAGATATGTCAAGTTATAATCCTATAATTAGAAATTGCGGTGGAACTTATTGCGATGGATATGAAGGATGTCCACAATGTTGGGGAGTTATTAGAGAAGAACGCGATTATGAAGAACGCATCGAAGATGAGATCATGCAAAGACGAAAACTAATTGAATTAGAAAATTCAATTAATTCTGATATTGAAAAAATAAAATTGATGAGATTAATTCAATGATAACATTTTTTTCACACGGTCCGGTTTAAAATTTTTACCAATGAGGAAATCCGCTAAACCAGTCCTATTATCTTCGCCAACCTTCATCGGGAAATTCATACCACTTAAATCTGCAGTATAGTATTTTTTGATATTTTCTTGTTCAGGAGTAAATGAAAATTTGCCCTTTTTAATTTTATCAACTGCAGTTTTTGGACCAATGCCTTTAACTTTAGGAACATCAAAATCATCAGAACCAAGTGCAACACACATATTGATAAATTCAGCATCAGTCAATTCCAATGTTTGCTTAATTTCTGTTGGATTATAATGGTCAAAAACTTGCTTGCCTTTTTGCTGACGCAATAATTCCGCACCATAAACAAGTGTATCACTATCATTCGACATCACATATCGAACAATATCTGTCTTATATAAATAGGCACAATATGCTTCTGCTTCGATATTATCAGAGAGTTGATAATATGGTATTTGTAAACTTTCGAGCATGAATTTTACATCATTAAGTACTTGTCCTGTTATTACTGGAATATCAGGAGAATATTTTTCTTTACTTTGACGGCGTTTTCTATTAACACGTGCCTTCATTGTGTTATGTCCATCAAATACCCAAATTTGCTTTATGTTATTTTTTCGAAACATGAGGAGTTTATTTAATATTATTTGAATGTGAGATGTTGGATTTCCATTTGCATCTGTGAGTTTGCAATTAGCACCGAAACATGATATTGATGCATGGATTTGCACCATGGCATCAACTGCAATGGTTGAACCATTTAATTCGGTAATTTTGATTGAGTTGCATGGTAGATTTGGTATCTTGAATAGTCCTTTAATTCCCATCGTTAAAATCTTTAGATTTTAACTTTTTAATCTTATAGATTTTAACTTTTAAATCTTGTAGAATTAAACTTTAATAATTTATAAGAATTCAATTTTTTATATAATATTCCATATATTTGCTATTCCAATATTTATCCGTTTTTTTAGTATCAGCACCCATACTACATAATTGTTCAATTAGTAAATCGTATGAACTGTTAATTGAGCAAATACATTCTTCATAAATTTTATAATCGTTAATATCATCGTCAAAATAATGGTCAGATGGTATTTTCGTTGGCATAAATCTTTTGTATAGTTGATTATTTATTATTGTTACATCACTATTGAAAATATGATAACCATGGATATTTAGATTTTCATCTGATGATGGTAAAGTATTAGATTTATGTAATACAGATGTCAATGGTTCATCATGATGAAATATAAAATCATCAGGATTGGCGTCAGGATTATCATCATAGAAACTAAAATAATCGCATGTATAAACAGTGTCAATTTCTATAGGAATGTAATATGAAAATATATGTTTATCTGCTGAATTTATTCCAATATTTTCGTTAATTAATAAACAAAATGTTTTATCTTCAAAAATGTGCATATATTTTTCGAATGCATTTAATTCTTCATAAGTACTGATTATGTTTGAATGATGTTTATAATACGAGTCATCTACTAAATTGTTTATCAAATAATTTGTAAACCTATCTTTCGTCATTGTGTTTAATGATAAGTTTCAATTTCAATTTTATAATAATTATCATGGTAGTTCCAAAATTTATTTATTTTTTTATTTTCGAAACTACTATCATATTTTATACCAGATTTTTTTGTTTGTAGAAATGAGCAAATATATTCTACATAAATTTTATGTTTATCGAATATCATCGAATCAAATAATAGTTCAGATGGTATTTTCGATGGCATAAATCTTTTGTATAGTTGATTATTTATCACTGTTATATCACTATTGAAAATATGATAATCATGAATATTTAGATTTTCATCAGATGATGGTAAAGTATTAGAAATGGATAATATTGATTCCAATGTTTCATCATGATAAAGTGTATAACTATGACGTTCAACATCATGCATATATAACTCTTCATCTACCAAATAAATTTCATCCATTTCTATAGGAATATAATATGAAGTTAGTACATGTTGCTCAAAATATGCATAAATATCGATATATTCATCAAAATATGCATAAACATTGATATGATATTCTGCCAATATGCAAAAAGTTTTGTCTACAATATTTGTATTGAATGTCATATAACGTACAAAATCAGCATATTCATCGAAAGTTTCAATTATGTTAGAACATTCTTCATAACATGAATCATCAACCAACTTATTTATCAAAGTATTATAAAAATACATGCGACTTTTCACCATTCTTCTTGATATGTAAAATCTATATCTAATGTTTTATTATTTTCAATCAAGTAAATTGATTTATATAATTCAATTTTATCATTCCAATACTTATCACTTTTTTCACTATTATTATAAAGTTTTAAATTTCGGAATTTTATAAATGTATCTCCATGATAATTTAAATTATTATGATGGTAATTTAAAATGACAATAAGTTCCGTGTAAATTTTTGGATGATTCATAATATCTCGATAAAAATAAATGTTATATGGGTCATAAGATGGCATAAAATGTTTATATTTTTGATTATTAATGACAATATTCTTACTATTAAATTTATGAAACCCATAAATACTCGAATCTTCTTTTGGTAGAGTATTAGACTTTTTTAATATATTTTCAAGTGGATCATCGTAAATTATTAATTCTGGACTCAATAAAAATCTTTCATCTGTATCAATAATTACTTCATCCAAATCTTCTGGTATGTAATATGCAAATACATGCCCATGGATATATGTAGTTGTAAATGGCGAATTATACAAATCATATAATATGCAAAATGTTGCATATTCATGAATTTCTTCCTGATGCAGTAAATATGATCTTAACTTATGGTATTGCTCAACATTATCGATAATATTTGTGCATTGTTTGTAATGTGATTCATCTACTAAATTATTTAGTAAATTGTTCATTAAATGGTTTATCAACATTATAAAATTGAATTAAATAAAGGTATTAATTCAATTTTATAATGGATATTGATCCTAAAATTTTAAAAGAATATGAAAATAATCATATGCAATTTAGAATTGATAGAATGATTAGCAATGACTATTATAAAGAAGTTAGTAATATTATATTTGACGCACCGGATGATCCAGATGGAATAATAATGGAGGAAAATATAATATCACATATTCTTAAAATACCATTTAAAGAAAGTGATGATAAATCAAAATTAAAATCAAATAATCCAGATTTGAACGATTATTCAACTTATTGCATACTTAAAAAATTCAAAAACAACTTAAAGAGTTGTATGAGTTTAATGTTATCGATAACTGCATTTTACATCCCTGAAACGATGGAACAAATATCACTATGTCTTCCTTTTATGTCATCTTATATTACTACAACATATATAGATATTAGTCTCGAAAAAGTATTAAGAGATTCCAATAAAATACCAAATATCGATATTCCATCATATCATAAATATGGTTCAGAGAATATCAATATTGATGGACAGATATATAAACGATTTGTCCCAAGTGAAAAATTTCAAAAATTTCATATTATGGATGAATTAGGATCAACAAATATTTATTGTGAAATGGTATGTACTTTATTTCCGATGAAATATTGGTATATGGCAAATATGGCAAATACAATCCTTTACATGAATCCATCATTATATTATGATAGAAATGCTGTTATTACATACAGGGGAGAGAATGATATTAAAAAAGCATCAATTCCCACATTTAAATATCATGAGAATAAAATTTGAATAATTATATTTTTTATTATCATCATGCAAGTTGATCCTAAAATTGTAAAAGAATATGAAAATAATCATATGCAATTTAGAATTGATAGAATGATTAGCGATGACTATTATAAAGAAGTTAGTAATATTATATTTGACGCACCGGATGATCCAAAAGGTTTCATGGGAGAAAAAGAGTTGTTATCGCATATTTTTAAAACACCATTTACAATAGGTGATACATTTCAAATAAAATCAAATAATCCAGATTTAAATGAATATTCAACGTATTGCATACTTAAAAAGTTCGACAATGAAATAGAAAGTTGTATTAATATTTTATCAAATATATCTGCATTTTACATCCCTGAAACAATGGAACAAATAACATTAATTAATGGGTTTATTATAGATTGCAATACCACCACATTCATAGATATTAGTCTCGAAAAAATATTAAGTGATTCGAATAAAATACCAAATATTGATATTCCATCATATCATAAATATGGTTCAGAGAATATCAATATTGATGGACATATATATAAACGATTTGCCCCAACTAAAACATTTCAAACATTCGATATTTGCGACGATATACTTGAAACAACAAATATTTATTGTGAAATGGTATCTCCATTATTTACAATCAATTACATTAAAATAATTCGTTGCATGGAAGTATCATTCGACATAACTAAAAATAAATCATTATATTATGATAAAGATGCTGTTATTACATATATGGGAGAGAATAATGTTAAAAAAAGCAACATTCAAACAGTATAAGAATCGAACTTAATATTATCTTCTCCAATATAAGTAGTCATTATATTTTTTGAAATAATAGGAATTACGTATTCATACTCTGAATTTGTATAAAATTCCTGTAATAAATTAATTTCCATATCTGCGAACAACATCATCAATACTTCGATATAAACATCTTCTTCATCTTTAAAATCATAATAATGAACATGGGGCAAAATGATCCGTTTATAAACCACATTATCAATAGTAATAGAAGGACTTCCAAACTTATGAATATTTAATTCATCGACATTTATATTAGGTATTGTTCGAGATGATTTTAATACATCTTCGAGAGAATTGTCAAATGTTATAATATTATATTTTTTACATGTATTATCGAGTATTTTATAATTGTTCCTCACTTCTAAATCTTCCACATCTTCTCGAATATAAAAAGCGGAAATATTCTGAAAACTCAAATTTCTATCAATAATAGATGGTCTCATCAATAAACAACATGATGAAAATTTAGTCAATTCATCATTATTATTACCCATCCAATTATGCAAACATCCTTCATTGTCTTTATAAATATTTTTTAAAAATGGTTCAATGTCATCCACAACCTTTATAATATTACTAACTTGTTTATAATATTTGTCATCAATTAAATGATTTTTAATGATTTTATAAAATGGTAATGGCATTTTAATAAACTTATAAATTCATTATTTTATCATTAATAATATCATATTTTCCCCTATAAATATTTTTTTCAGATAAATTGACGCGATTTTCAATTTGATAAATTATATCTTTCATCTGAATATCTTTATATTCGTTATCATATATGGGAATTAAACATTCAATAAACATATTTTTGAAATGCAATGCGGTAATATTAAAATTAATCTTATACCAATTGTTCAACTCGATTCGTTTATATGTATTACCATATAATGTAATAGTATTAGAACCATAAATATGGAATTCATCGCTAATGGTATATTCAGGAATTGTTTGCGATTCTCTCAAGACATCTTCGAGAGAATTATCACAAATTAAATAATTTGCATCTTTCATATTTAGCATTTCTCCAAAATTTATTATGTCTAAATTAATTGGTATGTATAATGCACTATATAAAATTTCAGATGCATATATATTCAAAATTGTTTGTGTCAAAACACATACAGATGAAAGTTTGTTATAGTTAGGATTTCCATCATAAGACCTCGTACAAATATCATAACCATATCTATTATGATAAGTGTCATTAACTTTTTCAAGTATAATATTCGACATTTGATAATGTTTTTTATCTATCAAATTTTCTTCTAATATTTTTTTCGTGAAAGACTTCATTTTATAAAATTGAATAATTCAATTTTATAAAATGGATATTGATCCAAAAATATCAGAATTATTTAAAAAAGATAAGAATAAATTCAAAATAGATAATCTCATCAGCGATGAATATTATAAACAAGTTAGTAATATTATACTTGGCACATGGGAAGATCCAGATGGTATTCGATGCTTTATAAATTTTATGGATTATATTTGTTCATTGAATGTAAATAAATATGCATCATATTGCGTGCTGAGAAAATATGATGAACTAATATCAAAAGATTTCACATATTTAGTCGGTCAAACAGTAGCATTTTATGTTCCAGAAAATATCGAAATATTACCCATGCATATCATAGGATCACCCACTTATATAAAATATATAACATTCGATATTAGTTTAGAACAAGTATTGTTGGATTCAAAAAAAATGCCAAACTTAAATATGCCATCATATCACAAATATGGCACTAAAAATATAAATATTAAAGGTCAGATATTTAAACGCATCGTCCCAAATATGTTCTTCATGGATGTTGTATTGGATAGCAATTTGACAAAAAATATAGAAATATATATTGAACTTGTTAAACCTATAGATACTATCGCATATAATCAGTTAGCAAAAGGCGAATATAAAATTATTAAATTTAACGAGACATCTGATGATTTTGTTTATAGAAATGAAAATGACCTCTTAAAATTAGCATAATATATCAAATATTGCTTTCTTCGCTTTTTCTGCATCATTCAAATGTTCAATCATCAAATCAACAACCTTGGCAGGAGATATTTGTTTTTTAACCATTCCAAAATCAATTTTAATTCCGAAATAATCATAATACAATTCTGCAATTTGCTTGCTGTCGCAATATTCAAAGTTTATCATTTTATTCACTCTGCCTGATCTAATCAGTGCTTCATCAAGATTTTCAATGTGATTAGTCGTTAAATATATAATAAGACCATATTTATCGACCATTCCTCCATCAAGGAAGTTAAGCAATGAACTCAAGGTCAATTCTGATTTTTCGACCTTTTCACCTTTTTCTTCTTTTTCTTCTCTCAATGTTCTCTTCTTGATAATATCCGAAATACAGTCTATGTCTTCAAATACCAAGATCGAATCTTCGCATTTTACACTCTTAAATAAATTCAAAAGTTGCTGATCATCTTTGACAGAACTCAATACTAAATAGTAAATATTTCTATTGAGATACTTGGCGGATGCCTTAATAAGGAATGACTTTCCAGTCCCAGGTATGCCATGAAACAAATATGTAAATTTGTATTCCTTACCTTTCTTCTTGTAAAATTCCTCACTGCCGACGAATTTATCTAAAGACGTGATATAGTCATTGAGATGACCATTTTTCAAGATAACCGAATTAATATCAATTTCTTCATTGGTCTTACTCATTTTTTGAGATTGCCATTCACCTTTATCATTATTGATATAAATAAGGCGTTTATTGGAAATATCTTTCTTGTGCTTATCATATTCGCGAATAGCATCTTCATGGAGTTCGATGAGTAATTTGCTTTCTTTGGGCAGTTTTGCGGTAATTTTGATGATTTGATTTTCACGTTCAATTTTACTATGAGTATAAATTGATTTAACTTCTTTAGAGACATAATAAGTAATTTCACAACCTTTATACATCATTTTATTAGTATCAGAGGTAATTGGAGATATAATTACATCATTCTGCAATGCCTCAGATGTTTCGATGCACATTTTATAATTATCTTTATTCTTGGTGCTATATGTCTGCAAATACCATAATATCTTCGGAAATACTGCATTAATTTCGCAACTTTCCGTTATTTTTTTAACTTCGAGATATTTTTCGACAATTTCTCGCCCATGCATACGATCATTAAGATACTTACATGTCATAATAATGTAAAGCACATATCGCTTTAAATCAATGGAAGTAATCAAATGTTCGAGTTTTTCCTGAATATTTTGCAAAATTATGTAAATTGGTAAATCAAGATAGAACTTATCTGTTTTAAGTTTTCCATAAAGATTTTCCAAAATCTTTGATTTAAGAACAAGTGCAGGATTGACAAGAAAATTTGATTCCATTGTTTCGATAGTTAATTTGGATATATTAATTCATTTTTTTTCAAATAATATAACATGGCAAATATTCCTCCATCGCCTTTAAATGTTCCCCAAACTGCTTCTCCTCCACAATATTTAAATGTCCCCCAAACCGCTCCTCCTCGTCCGCCTTTAAATATTCCGATGAGACCACTTCCTCGTCCGCCTAAAAAAGGATTTAATCCTATTCCATTAATTATCGGAATTATTGTGGTAGTATTGCTAATTGTTGGCATTATAATTTTTGTTGTTGTTAGAAATAGTGGATCTGGTGCTGGAACTGGTGGTGGAAATACTGGATATGTTCCACCAACTTATGATAATCCGACAGTAGATACTGGCGGAAATACGAGTGGTAATACCGGTGGAAATACAGGAGGTAGTTCCGGCACACCCCCTCCACCAAATTTTGACCCAGTCAAACAAAGTGCCGGTTCTTTGGTAGACCAGATTAATGCAGGTGTTAGTGGTGGCAGTTCAGGAAGTGGAGACTGCAGTAAGAAATCCATATTTTCAAGTATTTTTCGAAATAAAGAACCAAAAGATGAAGGAAAGCATAAAATGAAATCGATGGAAATTGATAAATCAAATGGCAATCCTTGTCCATGCTTTGAATGGTGTGCAAATAATAGTAGTTGCATGGGTTTCAAATATACTCCAAATTTTTCATCATCAAAAGATAAATGTTATTTTATGAATGCTCGATTATCAAGTGGAGATTTACGTTCAGATACAAATAAAATTTATTTCCAACGTGCTTAATAATTAAAATGTAAAGATTTTAAATGTCGAATATAGAAAATAAACATGCAGTTATTTTCGGTAGTTGCAGTAATAACTGCATTAATAATTCTTTTAATCGTAATGATGCTCATTATTCCATGTGCAAATAAAGAACGTTATGAAGTATTAAATCGCATTCCATATATTAAAAATATTAAATTTGGATCTAAAAGATGTGATAAAACTAAATTTTCAATAATTTACCCAAATAAAGAACCTAATGCTAATTTCGAAAAAATATATAAAATTCGCTCCACCGAATTACCATCGACACAAGGAAATCCATGTCCATGTGTCGATTGGTGTCTCAAAACAGATAATTGTCAAGGATTTAGATATGTAAATAATATCAGAAAAGGAGTTGATAGATGTGATTTTATGAGTAAGGAAATAAATGAAAGCGATTTAAGAGATGAAAAAAATAGAATATATTTTCAAAAATCTATGTAATTTCATTATAAAAAAATGATTTTACATGTTATTAAAAATGTCAGATCTTCAATATATTTACGTGCCAGATGATTATCTCAAAAGATATAATGATAATATGATGCAATTTAAGATTGATAATTTAATTCATAAAGATTTATATCCAAAAGATATTCCAAATATTTGTTCCACTTTTTATCATCACGACATTTTACATCATACATTATGCACATATTTTCGCAACATAGAAAGTGATCAGATTAAAGATTTTTCCACAATTTGTTATATTTTTAAACATTGTAATTTAAATTCCCATATTTTTAATAAATATAACATAACTGCATATTATGTTCCTAAATATGTAGAAAATATTTATTTTGAAACTTGTTGGATGAAAAGCACGCTGATATATGACCCATCGTTAGAAACAGACCTTCGAATATCGAGAACAATTCCAAATATCGATATTAAATATCAGCATGTATTTGGAGATGAAGAAATATTAATTGATGGTACAATTTATAAACGAATAGAAACTAATACATTACATGAAAAAAGAATATATTTTGATAATCATGATGGAAATATATATGTTGAGCATGTAGATTTTATAAATCATATAAGTGGAGCAAATATTGCACGAAAATCAAGTATGTTGTATAAAAAACCTTTCTTTGAATATAAAGATTTATTATATGATGGTCTTAATATGAAACTGCAGCATTAGCATCTCCAATTATTTTTTTCAGAACATTTTCTCCCAATTTATCACTATAATTTTGTGTGATATACTCACTGAATTTCTTTTTCATGTGATTTTCGAATAATGATGTATCTTTATTAGTTCCTTTATCAAAATCTTTTGCATTTTTTCCTAATTCAGTATCCTTTGTTTTTAATTCTTTAATTTCATCTGCCAACATTATTGAACATGTACTTAAGATTTCATCTCGATACATATCCTCTGTTTTAATGACAAAATCTTTATCTGTATCTAAAAGTACAAGTGATGATACAATTTCGTCAGTACGACCAGTAATACACACAACATTTCCCTTTTCTACTGAATTATGTAAATTCATAATGATATTATCTTGAATTTTCTTTTTGTTCTTTTCATTATTAGGATGTTTTGACCTTTCCCACACATCAATAAGTACATTCATTTCGGTAGTGCCGAGAGATGTTATTGTTCCATTAGTCGAAACTATGGTATCAAAAGCTTTTTGTGCGTTGTTGCGGATAGTTTCATTCTTTTCTCTATTAATTTTGGTTTGTATTTCATCTAAAATTTTAACATTATCTTCTGTTTTACGTGGTGGATGCTGTATTTTCGAATATATATTCTTAGTACATTCATTAACAGAGCGTGAATGTACATTTTGAGAATCGCTCGTATATTTTGTAGAACTTTCGATAAATTTATCTGCAAACTCTTTCTTTGTTTTTGGATTTTGTTTTTTGACTTCTTCTTTTTTATCTTCATTAACTTCTGCCATGACTTCATCTAAAAATGCATTTTCAAGATGAGCACCCATATCATCAAACCCATTAACAAATCTCACCACTAAAAAGTCCGCAGTTTCTTCATTGGGAGCAATATTTCTTTCGCGAACATTGTTCATTGCTTCGGCATATAATGTCAATGCGGTAGGTATATTTCGAACTATATGTTGCATGATTTCTCCCATGCGGAAATTGTCATTTGCAGTTGGATGTTGTATGTTATGATAATTTTCCATTGCTTCTTGGGCATTTTCTCCATCTGACATAATCTGATCATAATTAATTTTGAGTTTTCTTCTGGGATTTTTATACTTTTTATTAAAAACAATTACAAGAAACACTAACAATGCTACCACCACAATAAATGCAATTATCACTTTTTTGTTTTTCATCTTACCGAAATAAGAGTATATAATTATATACTCGTGAGTAGAAAAAAAATATCATCATGATCACTATTTTTTAAAAATATTCAATCGTCATATTCAACAGTAATGCAATGATTTGCTCCTATAACTTCGAATAATTGACATGATGAAAATTCATCGAAATGTGCAGTACCATATGGGATTATTTCGAACCATAATATATTGTCATTAATTTTGTATTTTTCGATGAAATTTCTCGCTTGTGTTTCACTTTTAAAATAAAAGTCTCTTTTATGAATATTACCTTCATCATAATATTGTTTTATACATATATCATTCGATAACCTTTTATCGTTATAATTTTTACCGCTAATTATATTATATAATCGAGGAAGTTGTTTATATCTGCAAACTATATATGACATTTTTGAATTTTCATATATAATTCATATGCTTCTTTATTTGTAATGTTTTTATTCAATTTAAATTTGGTTTTGGGCTGATATTTTATATGGATCAGTTCATTCAACATTCTATTTCGTATTTCTTCCATGGAACGCCTCATAAGATTATCACGATAATCCTCGTCCATTTTATAAAAAAAAAGGTCTATTATTATAATTCTATTTTAATAAATGAAAAATTACTCCACATATTCGATAATGGTAAATCCACTGCAAATATTTCCAATCTCGCAAATAGAACCGTTATCATATTCAATTGGGGGATGTGGAATAATCTTGGCAACATGGAAATCATCTGATTTATATTTTCTTTTTGCTTCATCGAAAGTTTTGTAAAATACGCAATCTGTAGGATTGGTATCTTTTGGAATGCGTTTATATCCAATAAACAAATCTGTAAATTCTATATCTTTATAAGATTTACCTCCTTTGGCATAACATGGTTTAACAGGAATTTCTCGAGACAATGCAAAATTTGCACAATGAGAATGAGTGTCATAATGTTCAATTGGTTTTTTTGGAATTATTTCATAACATCTTAGTCGTTGATATGGACTTTGCTTAAGTATGAATTCTTTTGCCTGTTCAAATGTTTTAAAATATGATGATGAATTGAAAGCAGTAGAATTATGTCCAATATAAACCATATGCAACAATGCATTAAAACACGAATTAGTAAAAACTTTATTATCGATAATATTGGTGAGCGTATCGCTCATAAGAGGATTACTTGCGACAATATACCCTTTCTCCATCATAATAAGATAATTGAAAAAAATAATTCATTTTTTTTATTTTAGGAGACCATCGATTGCATCGCCCCAAATTATATTAAATGCCAATTGCACCAATATTAAACTTACGCTAAAATGAATTAATTGTTTTTTTCTAAGACCGTAATTCAATCCACAAATAATTGCAAATAATGACAATGATATACTTCCTATTGTACTAATTGCACTTCCAATAGTATTTTCAATTATTGCACAATTTAATAATGCAGATACAAGAACATGATTGATAATAATCAAAATTTTATAATCCATCGTATAATGTATCGAAATTATAAATCAATATCAAAATCAAACCAACCATCAATGTAAAATTTGATGATATTAGTTGAACTCCGAGAAATCCAAAATTCAAAAAGGTAAATATGTGTATATCACATCCATATACATTTTGGCGACCATTTCCAATACATGCTTTAATATTCAACATCAACAATGTACTTATAATTCCAAAACTTAACCCATTCATCATTGATGATAAAAACAAATGAATGGGAAAATTAACCAAATATCCATATGGATGATTTATCAATGTTTTGAGATTTTCCATCATAGCCAAATTTAAAATATCTAAATAATAAATTTATATATACATTCTTTTATAATAAAATTTGAGATTGCACAACCATTTGCATAAATAAAGATTATAAATTTATCGTGATTGTGTGTATAAGTAATGCGAATTATATTATCTAATTTAAATAGTGAAAATTCACGTTTTGTTGGATTGTATGCATGATGTATATACATATATAATTCCAACGCTGATGGATATCTTAAAGGCATTTCAAATCTTGGCATTGTAATCATCGGTAATATATAATCATAAGAAGTTATAGTATTTTTATATGCAATGTATAAAGGATCATCTGTTAATTTTTTATATTTATTCATGGTGGATATTTTAATCAATGAAATAAAAAATCAATTTTTTTTATTTGATCAATGGATAATTTGACGAACAAAAAAAATTTGAATTCTAATTTTAAGTTATAATTCAAGTATTTTACAATTTAAAATGACTGAACAATTATGTGAAGTGCTTAGCACGGATGAACATATCCGAACCCATGACATGTGGGCAGGTTCTATCGATAATGTCGAAACTATGAAATATGTCATACATGATGGTAAGGCATCGAAGGATACCATGATTTATCCACCTGCATTATATAAAATTATTGATGAACCACTTTGCAATTGCGTTGATCATTATTTAAGTCATCCAAATGAAGTATCATATGTTAAGTTCCAGTTTGATAAATCAACTGGACAGATAATTATCGAAAATGATGGACCCGGAATACCTATAACTAAAAATCCAAAACCTATTATGAATGCGGAAGGTAAAAAGGAATTTTTATATGAACCAACCGTGATTATAACAGTACCTTATAGTGGTACTAAACATAAGAAAGAAGTTGGTAAAATTACCGGTGGTACTAATGGCATCGGTTTAAAGATTTTGAATTGCTGGAGTGAACATCTTCGAATGGAGACTTTAGATACCACAAGAGGGTTATTCTTCTCGCAAGATTATTCCGATAGAATGCGAAAAATTGATCCCCCTGAAATTAAGAAATCTAAAGCAAAAAAATCATTTACTCGATTAACATTTACTCCCGATTATTCGGCATTTAAATTCGTTAAGAATGAAAGTAATATGATAATGCTTGATAAATTATTTAAAACTCGTATTACTTACTTGTCGATAGTATTGAGTTCAATCAATGTCTATTATAATAATCATAAAAATACTATTAAGTCATTGAGTAGTCTTGCTAAACTTTATGTACCTGATGCTACAATTATTAATGGAACTATTAGTCATCCTAAATATCCAATTGATATAAGTATTGGCATCCAAAAGTCGAAAGAAGAGCAAGGTATATACATTTTCAATGGATTAGTATGTGATAAAGGTTCTAATCTTAAAACTTCAATCATGAGGAAGATTGTTTCCTACATTAAAAAGAAGTTCAAGACAAAAGAAAGAACAATTACTCCAAGTATGATAACGAGTAATATGTTTATCTTCATGAAGGGGTTTGTAGAAAATCCATCATTTCCATCTCAAGATAAGTCTGAAGTATTGATTAATGCAAATGAACTTAAATCTTATGATATTGCTCCAGAATTTATTGATAAATGCTATAAAGCAATTAAATCAATACTCGAAGAGCAAATCGATGAAACGGAAGATAAAAAGAAGAACAAACGCGTTCAAGTCCGTAATATTCGAAATTATGATCCTGCTGAATATGCAGGATTGAAACATGCACAAAAATGTGGATTATTTCTCGCAGAAGGAGATAGTGCCAAAATGCTTGTCATGGCAGTCCGTGCTTCACGGGATTTTCCTGATAATTCCAAATATTATGGAATATTTACACTTCGTGGTGTCATATTAAATAGTCGAAAACAAACTATTGAGAATGATGAAAAACTGAAGCGTAAGCAGAAATTGCTCGATAATGAAATCTTGGTAAATTTAATGAATGTACTTGGATTAGAATATGGAGCAAAAGACGCATCAAAAATGCGTTATGGATTTATTATGGGTGCTGTGGATCAGGATTTAGACGGTGCTGGTAATATTTGGGGATTAGTGATGAATTTCTTTCATCAAAATTGGCCATGGTTATTTAAATCCAACTTTATTCGTCGATGGATAACTCCAGTTATAAGATGTTATCCAAAAACACGAGGAAATAATCGTGTTATTGAGTTCTTCCTTAATCAAGAATATCTAAACTGGGTTAAAGAAAAATATGGTCATCATGGATCTCGTGCAGAAGAGGAAATGCTCAAAGATTATAAGATTGATTATAATAAAGGTCTTGCTGGTCATGGCAAGGCAGTTTATAAGACAATGGCATTAACCTTTAATAATCGTTCAATGGTTTATTCATTAGATAAGAATGATTGTAAAAATATATTCGATGCTTATTACGGATATGACGCTGAAAAACGTCGAGAAATATTATCTAAACCGATTGAAGATCCACGTTATGATTACAAATCAAAAAATATTATGTGTGCAGATCATCTTGATTATGACACAAATCTCTATCATCGAGAAAATATCGAACGCAAATTGCCCCATTATCTTGATGGATTAACTCCCGCTCGCCGAAAGGCATTGGCAGGAGCACGTAAGAAATTTGCCAAGAGTAATGATACTTGCGTGACTACCGCTCTTGGTGGATATATTCAAAGTAATATGAAATACCAGCATGGTATTGACTCATTGTATAAGAGCATTATACAGATGACACAGAATTTTGCTGGTAGTAATAATTATCCACTGTTTCTAACTACCAGCACTACTGGATCACGTTTGCGTGGTGGAAAAGAAAAAGTTGCTCCAAGATACATTAAAGTCTCATTAAATAAGGATTTAACGGATTTATTATTTCCAAGAATTGATGATCATTGCCTTCCTTATAAATTTGAAGATGGTGAAAGGGCAGAACCCCTATACTATATTCCAATATTGCCACTTCTGACAATTGGCGAAAATAGGGATACTCCTGCTACTGGTTGGAAGACCAAGATATGGGCAAGACGTTATGAAGATATTGTCGATAATGTTAAACGTCTGATTAATGGCGATTGCGAATTAAAAGTAATGGAGATTAATCTTCATAAATTAGGCGGAGAAGTCATTAATATCGGCAATAAGTTATATCACTGTGGCGATTACTTGCCATTTAATCCGAAAGATGATGAAATTGTTATTACAGAATTGCCAATTAGGAAGTGGATTGAACCATTTATTAATGAAGTCATGAATAAGGACGATAAACGTAAAGAAAAAGGCAAAGAACAATATATTAAAACAAATCCATCTACTCGTGATGGTGGTATTGACGAAAATATTAGGATCAATATTAAATTTAATACTGGCATGCTTCAGAAAATGATGGAAGAATACGGTAATGAACATGTTGATGCGGTGATTAACTTCTTCAATTTGAAGACGGCATTAACGACACATATTAATATGTATAATCATGATGGGCGAGTAATGTCTTATTCTAATTATGAAGATTGCATCACGGACTGGTTCAGTGAGAGAAAGAAACTATATTTAGTTCGCATTGACAGGGATAAAATTTTAACAGAAGCAAAAATGTGCTATCATCGAAATGTATTGAAGTTCATTGAACATGATGATGGTAAGCGTATTCCATTTAAAGTGCCGAAAGTTAAGTTGATTAAATTACTGGAAGGATTTAAGTTTGATAAACTGGTTCAGAGACTAATTGATACACCATCATATCTCGGAAATGATGAATTGCGTAAGGCAATATATGAGGGTGATTATGAATATTTGATGAAGTTGCCATATATAAAGAAAACGAAAGAAGAAGTAGATAAACGTCTCGAAAAGTTGAAGAATTTAGAGAAGCATCTTAAAATGCTGAATGAAAGAGATGTTTGGAAAAAAATATGGTTGAATGAGATTGACAAATTAGGTGAAGTTGTTAAATCAGGTGTTAAATGTAATTGGACAATGAATGAGGATAAGTATGATTATGGAACATTGTAATCATTAGTTCGATAATTTTCTATAAATTGCTCTATGTGCAAAAATTCCACCAACCAGAATTAATAATGCTACACCATAACCTAAAATTGTTCCAATTGAACCAGTATTTTTGCCAACACTAACACTGAATACCATGAGACCAATAATCAGGGGTATTAGAATAAAAATTGATAAAAGTATTGTTATTACAATTGCAGATTTAGTATCTTTTTTCTTATCATTTTTTTCAATGATTTTTTCTTCGGCATTTTCGTCTTTATCCATTTTCAATAAACTATATATAAATTTGAATTATATTTTTTTGAATAAAATGTCATATTTTGATGACTTAGAATTTTATGTTCAAGGAATACATTATTATTGGAATCATGGTAATTGCGTTGGGAATGCATACACACTTAATTCATTTGATTTTAATATGGTTTTAGAAAATCCTAATTTAGATTGGAATTGGCATCATATGCCAGAATCGCCAAAATTTTCAATTGAATGGGTTAAGAGTTTTCCAGATAAAGACTGGGGGTGGTATTATTTAACTAATCATGAAAATTTCGAAATTAGTTGGATTAGAGAATTTCCAGATAAAAAATGGGAATGCTATATAATTCAAGAACATCGAGATTTTTCGATAGATTGTGTTAAAGAATTTCCTCATTTAGAATGGGATTGGCACTATATGCACAAATCGCCGAATTTTTCGCTTGATTGGGTTATAGATTTTCCAGATATGATGTGGGATTGGCATGAAATATGTAGGAGACCAGATATTACTATCAACTTCTTGAAAAAAATAGCAGATAAAGATTTAAGTTGGTTCATTTTACATAATTGTCCAAACTTTTCAAATGGTTGGGTAAGAGAATTTCCAGATAAAGATTGGGAGTGGGGTAGTTTAATTAGGAAATGTATTATAGATATTCCATCTCATTATTATCGCGATAAAATATCTCCAAAATATAGTTTGGCAGTATCTATTATCGAAAATTGGTGGTATGAGATTTCTTCCAAGTTGAATCATAAAAGAAAAATGCAAGAAACATTTGAAGCAATAAACTATTTACCTGATGTCAGCGAAACTTTTGAACTTGCAAAATTACATTTTGTAAAATCTTCTAATTTTGAGTATTTTTGATAAAATTGAATACGTCTGCCATCTTCGTCAATAATAGTTTTACCATCAAGAAAAATATCAAATAAGAAATATTTACTTTGTATCTCACTTGTCATGCAATCATTAGATTCGCACCACCTTTCCGCTCCAATTTTTCCAGAATATTCATATTTTTTATTATCAATTATAATCTCGCCACCAAATCTTGGTATTTCGCATACAGTGTTGCAACAATTACATAAACATGGAACAAAATCTAAATAATGAAATGTAATAGGCGATTTTCCTCCAGTTTGTTCTTCGATGATCCAATATAATAAATCATCCTTCGAGTAAGAGTTGTAGAATTCTATTAAATAATCTTTTAAATTTTGATAATTTGTATCTTTTAGTTGCCAAGTACTTCTATGGTATCGTTCATCGGATTCAATATTTTCGAATATTATTTTGGGTTTATCCATCATATTTTTAATATGTTATTAAAACAACAAAATTCAAAAAAATAATTATAAATTGTGATTTTATTTTGGTTTGGGTTTATCTGATGAACCAGTAATGGCAGTACCATCATGCTGATTACTTTTATTAATTTCGAGAACATCTGCTTTAGTTAATTTTTTTCCAATAATGGCAAATCCGGAGAAAATTGGCAGTGATTTAAATTCCTTTTTGTCATCGCCCTTGACCATTTGTTTAAAATCTTCAAATGTTTTCAAATTCATTGATTCGGGGTTTCCGTCTTTGTCTCTAATGACTATAACAACTTCATCATTTGCAGTTAAAATTGCATCAAGTGGTCCTTCATAATCAAATGGGGGTAGGAATTTTTGCACACCTTCATTCATAATCTGTGTTGCACTGGCAAGTTTATAATTTCGTTCCTTTGCAATCTCGATAATTTTGTCATGACTGAAAAATACTGCATTATTATCAGACCAAACAACTTGGGGAATTGCTTCTACGTCCCCTTTAATAATTTTAAATTCTCTAATTCTGTCATAAAATTTTTTCCATCCATATGAAGTTATGATAAGGATCAATATGATCACTACCACAACAATTCCAATAATCGTATTTCTATCTAATGCCATATTATACTTATTATCGAAAAATAATTTTATAAAATTAATCGAACGCATTAATCAATTTTTTATATACCGCTTTATGTATCAATACCGTTAATCCAATTCCTAATGCAAATCCAATTACTCCAAGAGCAACACCTGCATTTGGATGAATTGCTAATCCAAAATATCCAAGACCAAATGTCAATCCAGATATTACCCAACCCATGATGGGTAAAATAACAAAAATAGATAAAACAATCAACAATACTATTGCAAATTTTTTATCTTTTTTTGTCGGATTTTGTCCAGTTGAGAGTGGTTCTTTTTCAGCGTCCATGTTGTTATATTAGTCAAAAAAAATTATTTAACCCTAAATCCGACAACCCCATCATGATATAATCTCGAAAATATATTTTCTGCCGTATTTTTCTTGTTTTTAATGTGGTATGGTCTATTGAAGATCTTTTCCAAATCAAAATCATAAATGTAGTTAATATTGAGAATGCGATGAATATTGATTGAACTTAATGGAAAACAGCATCTGAACTTTACAATATTTCCAATATACACTATTTCCACTTTTTGAAATACAGAATGTTCATCATGTATAATCATATCTAATGAATCAACATTGAATAAATTCATGAATTTTTTTGCCAATAGTTTGCTGTGGAGTACATCCAGCATTATATTATAGAATATCTTCTCGGCAATTACTAATATAACTTCATCAATATCGAATGATACTTGAGAGATTATATCAGGATGATGATGTGTTCCAAAATCTGGCATTTTGCTTAAAATCTATATAAGACAAAATATTTCAATTTTATATTATTTTAACTTGAAATCCTGCAATTTCGAAATCACTCTTGAATTGCGATGCATTTGATAACAACATTATCGGACTGATATCAACATTTGACGTATTCATACTATTATATCGACCAATATCTGTCGGTTTAATATCTTCGAGCAACATGTACATGCTTGGTTTATCGCCATAAAATATTACATTCTTGTATGGTTTCGGCGGTTTAAGATTGGTCTTTTCATCATAAGTTTTTAAATCATCATCACTAAAAGATCCGTCGTCCGAAGTTGTATCCTTGCTCAATTTTGAGATATTTCCAACAATCAATGTATCACAATCTGTATATCTCGATAATGACTTATCTCCACCGGAGCATGTGATTGAACTCATTGTGCTATTATTAACTAATTTTTTAATATTGGAATTCAGTGATTTAAATGCATTTCCACAGTCGGTTGAAGCGAATAAGTCATTATCGACAACCAATACAGAACCTAAATTTAGTTTTTCGCGTTTAGACCCTTTTTTCTTGTAAATAATAAATGCAATAGTAGCAATTACTGCCACAAGCACTATTAAAACTAATACTATTATGATGATTGCACTCATTATATTAATAAAAAAATGAAAAATTGTGTTCAGTTAAAATGTCTTTGAAACGAAAATTTTCAGAACCCAAACCAATTGGTTATGTATATGAAATACATGATAATAGTATCGGAAATTATAATCCCGTTGTAGTTGGCACATTTGAAGCATATGAAGATGCCCGAGAAATGGCAAAAAAATACTTTGAAACTGAACTTGTGAAGGTTCTTGCTACCAACCTCGCATTTGGTGAAGTTATATATGATCTAAATGATATAATGGTAGTAGTTGTACAGCGATATAAATTTCTATGATTTAAATGGTTTTTGCATCATCCTAATTAACGAAATTAAATTTGTAATAACGACTTTCAATGATTCAAGAGGTTTTTCCATTGCAATCCGTAAATACACTTCTTTTTTTGCAGGATGAACAACATCTCCTTTTATAATATCATATTTCGGATATTTATCCATTAACATCTTAACAATTGGCACAATCAATGTCATTGTTTCATTATAAATAGTAATACTCATTTCATCTCCGAATGATATTGCCATATAATCACTTGCCATATTTTGTCCCATTTTGCATCGTGCTAACTCAATCAAAAGTTTATCATAACGATTAATTAAGTTATTACATGCATCAAATACAATTCGTTTTGCATCTTTTGTTCCATGTGTTTCGAATTTAAATTGTGCAGTTTCTTTACTTTCATTTGGTAAGAATATCAAATTTCCGACATTAGAATATTTAGAGTGGTCAGTGCCAATTCCTGTAGAAACTTCAATATTGCTGATATTGAGATATTTAGACGATGCCAGCGAAGTGATTAAATAAGTATCATCAATATATTTTTTTGTATCTTTTGATTTAATCATGCTTGAATAAATTGCTTTTGGTTTAGTAGTCTTGTTAATGTAGTTTAATGAAAATGTATTGCCTATGGGACAATCCTGTTTTATCGGTATTAGTTCTATAGTTCGCAATACTTCATCAATTAACATTTTATCGTCTGTTTCGATTGTGGCATCAGTGGCATCGAGACATTTTACTGGTTGATCCATTTTAATCGCCCGACGTAATGCATTATATAATTCAATAAATCCACCGGTTAACTCAAAACTAATAATCTGCTTCTTAAATTTCGGAATGTATTTTCCCAAATCATATTCTTTCGGGATTTTAAATTTTTCTTCGGTGATTTTCAAATTTACGACCTTAAGCATCTTAATATATTATATGTTATGAATTCAATTTTAATATTACATATATTGTTATAATTACATATTAAGTTTTGTGATTGTATATATAATATACAGAGATGATTTTAAAATTGGTAATACGCCAACGAGGCTCTGAACAGTCGAAATTATTATTAAACTATATTGAAGAAGTTTTGAAAGATTTAAATGCAGTTGGTATCAAAATATATGTGGCAGGAGTGAAGCATAAAGACATGAAAAAAATATCGAAAACAGGAATTAAATGTGTTCCTGCATTGATAATTGGAGATGGCGGAAGGAAGATTTATAAAAAAACACCAATTTTGAATGAAATTGCGAAAATATATAAATCATTAAAGAACGCAAGGCAAAGTACCAGTAATCCATATAGTGGAGTACCAGATAGTTCTGGTGATTTAGTAACTGATTATTTGATTGCGGAGTCTCAAGTTGAAGCAGATGAAGAAGATGATGAAAAAGAACTCGAAAAACAGAGAAAGCGACGTCTTAAAGAGTATAATGAAATGAGAACGCAATCTACACAGCAATCTGTTGGGTCGCTAAATGCACAAAAAATACAGCAATATAGAAATAATATTGATCATCATTCACAGCAAGATATTGAACAGGGATTTCCTGAAGCAGATAATGATGGAGATTTAGATTTAGGAGCATTTAAGATGCAGGCAGATGATCAGGATGATGTAATGATGGCGTCATTCTTAGAAAATCATGCATGATTTTCTGAAATTCATGCTTGATTATCTTTAATTATTAATTTTTTGTGAAAGAACAAATCTCTACCTTTCCAATATACACTATATGCCATAATTTTTACTCCGGCGTCTTTTGCCTTTTTGAGTGTTTTTCGAAATAATGGATCAACATCTGATGGAGAAAAATATTTACAATCCTTACGTTGTATTATAAAGACTAAATATGTTTCATATTTCCCTTGAAGATGGATTAATTCATTGATATGTTTAATTGCTCTTTCACTAACAGTGGAATCTTTTGTTTTTTTATATCCATCAGGAAAAACCGCAATCTTATCCATGTTGGATGATACAGCATCGTATCTACAATTCGTTTTAGGATCTAATGCTAATGGCACATTTTTAACTTCAATAATAATGTCCTTTCTGGTTTTTTCGAGAACAAAATCAAAACGGGAATTTCCAATTTTCGCTTCTCGTTTCATATTTGTAAATTTTAGATTGATTATCTTTTTTTCAATCATCGATTGTACAATATCATTTGCATACATTGGATTTATGCCAATCAATACTTTACCGACGCGAACAACGTCGAGAGTATATTTTGATGCTCGTTTCTTATTTTTTGATTTTGTGAAATAGCATTCAAAACCAGAATTAGCATTTGCCAAACCACAGCATCCTAATGATGGAGTATGTGCCAATGATTTCTCGCCCGAACACATAGATACATCTGCTATATATGGAGATTTTATGCTTAATGACGGTCTTTTAATTATACATCCTTTATAAAATTTATCAACATTAAAGAGTTTCATTCCATATAAAAATTTATGAATAATATATATTATTAATAAAAAAAGATGACTGATAAACTGACATGTGTTGATTGCATTGAAGACTTTAATAATGCAATTCAAGAACTAATTGAAATGATTAATGATAAAATTCCCGATGATATTCCTCTGATGGAGTTGCAAAATAGATTAAGTTTAGCAATTATCACAGAACCGCAATTGGCGATGATTGAGGCAGGACCAAAACTTGAAGAATATCAAGAAAAAATCAAAGCGGAAGATGATGACTTTTTCATTCAAAGTATTACTGATGATATGTTTAGTGATACTGATTTTAAATATGTATTTAAACGATTGCATGATATTAAAGATATGGTCTCAAAAAGAGAGAAAAAAAGAGCATTTAGAAAAGTCAAAATTATGACCAAGAGATATCTACAATATAAATCTCTCATGAGAGGATCTCTCTCATGAGTTGAGAAAATTATTGCCGTGCTTCAAGTTTTGTAAGTCTTTCTCTAATTTCCGCCATGGAATCTCTAATCATCATCACTTCAATAATTGCTTTTGGATCAATGCGTTTATATATTCTCGATACTGATTTAGTATTGATATTATATGCATTTGACCCCTTCATGCCTTTAATTGAAAAATTTATAGTACCATCTTGCTGTGGATATATTCCCATAATATACCCTCCACGTTTGAAAGATAATTCTGGATCTGTGTCATTTCGATAATATCTTATTAATGCCCCCGATGGAATAAGATGCCAGTACTTATCTTTAACTAAAACGCAATCCGTTAAAAGTTCTGCAATTTCTTGATTGGTGTATTTTTTTGGTGTTGTCGGTTTAGTATCCATTATCTATATTATTAATATAATATAATATACATAATGGAAAAGTACAACTCTGTTATTAAAAAATTTAAAATATCTAAAAAACAATCTAAAACTATATCAAATCACTATTTAAGACTTCAGAAATTTCTATATGGAAGATACACCCGAATTAACAGCGTTGTTGAATGTTATTATATTGACACAAAAAATTTCCTTTATGCCAAACTATTCATCACTACTCTCGATAATAGGATAATTAACGAAAATTCATATATAATGATCGGCAATTGCTATGTTTCGATGAATGACTTTATTCGTATTTCGGGCAGATATATGAAGGAAGAAAGTGAAATTGTGGATCAAATAGACAAGAAAGGATTAATATTAATGAGCAGAATAATGGGAGATTACTCAATTAAAGAAAATATCGAAAAACAGCGATTATTGATATATGCATTGATTATGTATAATTTACTCCATCATGAACATGTAATTGAACCAATATTACCAAATCATATTTCTATTAGTACGCAGTATTTAATACCAGAATTTTGTACAATGAACCAACTTGTCGTTAGAAAATATTTACCATATGAATTGATGAATTTGTGTTTGTTGAATTTCGTCTGTCCATGTTTCAGATATACTAAAGAAGGGTTCAATACCAATAATAAAGACATTATTTCGCTTTATCCCGATATTCCATTAAGTAGCACTAATTACGAGAATATATATATTCATATTGGATTGCAGGAAAAGGCATTGGCATTAGATGGATTATTGTTGAAAATGTTATTTGATTATCTTTATGGGTATTATGTGCTGATTTATAAACTGAACTTATTGCCTGATGTGAAAAAAACAAAATATGAAATGATGCGATTTCCATATTCATCTGTTTATTTAATTGGAAGCAATGAATACTATTTCTCGACAAAATTCATTGGGGTATTAAATCCGTCAGTATCTCCACTTAAGGAAATTGATAGGTATAATTTGGAAGGTTATATTAAAGACGAATTTAGAGAATTCATTGCCGATAATCATTCATTTCTTGATGTTTCAATTGAGCGAATATGGGAATTTGTCCGTATTGTTGCCATGTTAAAAGTTGTAAATTCGTTGATGGAACTTGCACAGGTTCATAAAATTGAAAATTCATTGAAAGATTTCAAAAAGTCATTACATAATGCATTTATACATAAATGTGATTTTACAAAAGATTTCATGAATTGTGTTTATAATGTGAATAAACCGCTTGACAAAAAAATGAAATATGATACTACATTTTGTTATGAGAATAATTTTCAATATATGTCCCTTGATGAATTATTTTAATTTATCTTCAAACATTTGCGTAAATATTGTGCAATATCAGTGTAGTTATTTTCTTCTGCCATACGAATAGCATAATCCCTATCTGCATTAATTTTTGCACCTTTTTCACATAAAAACTTTACTACTTCAAAATGACCATTGCGACTTGCCAAACCAACCGCACAATCATTTTCTGTGTGAATATCTGCACCATATTTAAATAAAAACTTAACTATATTAATATGTCCATATTGACTTGCTAACCAAATCGCATAATCATTATATTTATGAATATATTCTCGAGTTATATTTAAATAAATCAAACTATCTAAATTCCCTTCAGCAATTAAGTAATAAAATAATCCATCGATATTATTCATATAAATTTGACGATATTCGCTTTCTTCTAATAAATACTTAATATTATCTGCACGGATTTCTTCAAGTAATTCTATTTCATTGGTGACAGATTTATCACCACAGGTAATATAATTATGACCATGTTTTATCAGAAAATATCTATTTTCGCCATTAAATATTTTATAATTTTTTACATCTATCAATTTTGAACAAAAATGATATCCGCTTGTGCATAATTTTATATTATTACACTTGAATGGTATTTTAATCTGATATGTATGATTTTGACATTTTAAATTTTTATCTGTGCCTTTGAACCCGAACATGTTGTCATTTAAAAAATTACTATTCATTTTTTCTTGTCAAAAATGTGTATTATTTAACATGACTTATAACTTCATATTAAAAAAATGAATTACAAATTAAAAATATACTACCTAATATATAATGAAGCGGACTATTGCTACTAATATGTTCGAAAATAATGATGTCAATGTACCTAAAGAAATACAAAATGATACTCAGCGACTAATTAGTAATTCAAATCCGCACATTAAGAAATTAGAGCAATTCTTCCGTAATAATGACCTTATAAGAAAACAAACTAATGATCCTTATAATGTAGTAAGTCAAGTGGGAGGTGCTTATAATATTACCGAAGAACATCAAGAGCATTTCTTCGAATTATTAAATAATATCAATAAAAATAATTTAAGATGTCATTATGGCGAAAGACAAGTAGATCCAAGTGGGATATTTTTAGATTTTGACATTAAACAGACACAATCTACTTCTGCAACATCTCGTTGTATTGCAAGTCTCGTTAAAATAATCATGAAAAAAATAATATTACCAATATTCGAAATTGATGGAGATGATGTTATATATGTCGTTGTCAGAAGAAGACCTGAACCATATAAAATGGAAGATGGTCTTTATAAAGACGGATTTCACATTATTATTCCATCAATATTAACAACTAAACAAGTTAAAAAATACATCGTTAAACAAATTCAATGTAATACAAAAATTAAGGATTTATTTTCGAATAAAAAGAATTTTGGTCTTTCGATTGAGAATGTTCTTGATGAAAATTCGGTAGCAGTACCGCCATTATTCTTTGGGTGTGTTTCTAAACATGTCGGAAAAGTTCCATACATTATTGAAAATGTTTATGAAATTGTTTTAGACATTAATGATGCAACTGAAAAACCAACATTAAATTCAATCGCAAATGTTAAAGATGATTTCAAATCAACTAACATGATTAAGGAATTCAGTATACTCTTTAATGGGGATATAATCCAAAAGAAACCATTCGAAATATCCCAAGATTATATTGAAGAAATTGCCTCATTCAGTAGTCGTCATAAGGGAAACTACTCATTTGCCGAAGTTGAAGAATTGGAATATGCAATTATGACACTGATTGCACAGGACAATAAGGCAAAAGAAATAAGACAACTGCTAAATGCACTTGACGAATCAATGACATCACAGAGAGATAAATGGCGAAATGTAGTATTTGCTATTGCTGAAGAAGATGAGCGTTATAAGATTTTAGCGATGGAATTCTCCAAACGATGTTGTGATAAATGGGACTATGAAGAATTTGAACGACTTTGGGAAGAAGCGTTAATGCGTAAGAGTTCTTACATGTACGATAAAATTTCCATTAAATCGTTATACAGGGAATTGATGAATACAAATAGAGAAGCATATGAACGCATCAGAGAAAATACTGCATATAATTTATTACATAAGGAATTATGCAGTATTGGAGAAAACACTGAACATACTTGTGCTAAAGTTATTGCAGAGATTTTCAAATATAAATATATAACGGACACATTTGGTGCTGGCACTATTTGGTTTGAATTCATATTCCCAAATGATTCCAAAGAAAGAGGAAACCTATTTAAATATCGGAAATCCTCGACACATTATCCTGATCATTTGATGCAAAAAGTGTCTGATATTATTTGTAAGTTTTATGATTATATGATTTCTGAACATAAAAAATACAATGAAAGTCAAGATGCCGATGAAGAACATATTAAACAAAATCAGGAAATGATTAAATTAATTAAGAAAGGCAAGAGAACCATTTCAAGTAAAACAAAAACACAAAATGTCATAATTATGGCAGCAACATATTTTCGAGAATATGGGTTTTTAAAAAGGATTGATAAGGTTAAAGGTTATTTAGGTGTTGTTAATGGGGTATTAAATATGGATCGTTCTGTTAAATTGATTAATTATTATCATAATATTCCAGTTACTAAATCTGCCGACTGCGAATACGCACCAATTGCCAAAGAAAGTTTAAAAGAATTTGGTGAATTTTACAATGAACAATATGATGGAACGATTATTGTCGATTACATTCCCGATAATATTCCATTTGTTGATTCGAAACATGTTAGAAAAGTTATTAAGGCAATACGCTCCATATTGATTGAAGAAGATGCTTATTTGAAAGTGATGTTTTATTTAAGTCAGGCAATCAGTGGTAATTTTAAGGAAGTTTATGCATTGATAGTTGAAGGACCACCAAGCAGTGGTAAGAGTTTCATATTTGAATTTATCAAAAGTGTTCTTGGCGATGATTATGCTATTAAATCATCTATTACATTATTGACATCAAGTCGTGGCAGGGCAGAAAATGCCAATAGTGCGTTTGTCGCACAGAGTGGTAAGCGTCTGGTCTATTATTCGGAATCTGCCCAGAGTGAGGTTATATGTGCCGAGAAATATAAAGAAATTGTGTCGCAGGAGTCGCAAACAGGAAGAGATTTGTATCAACCCCAGCAGAATTTCAGATTGACTTCATTGCAGGTGATTTTAACAAATTATCCATTAAATTTAATTACTTATGATGATGGTGTTTGGCGTAGAACTCATTACTACAAGACGAAAAATGTCTTTACTGAAAATCCAGACCCCGATGACCCTTTTCAGAAAAAGGCAAATCCAAAAGTTGAAGATTGGAAAGAAGATAACAAATATAAAGTGGCACTATTATCGATATTAGTGGAATTTGCTAAAAGATTTCAAGTTCAGTATAATGAGCATTTAAGTAGAGTTCCCTCAGATACAATGGACAATTATTTGGCAGAATTTAGGAATTCCAAGGATCATATCTATAGATTTATTATTACACAACTGAAATTTGATGAAAAGGTTGAATATACTGATTTGGGTACAATTGCTCGAAGTTATATTACTTGGTATCAAACGTATATTGATAAAGATTGTACCATGAAACTCGAAACAATTAAAGGAGATTTCAAATTGTCAGGATTGAAGAAATATCTCAAGGATTATAATAATAAGACTGATATGTGTGTGAGATGTATTCGATTAAAAGGTGAAGATGAACCTTGCGATGATCCTAAAGTGTTTAGGGATAATTGGAAGCGATTGCCTGCAATTGAGGAAAAAATTAAACAATTGAAATTAATTGAAGAGCAAAGAATGAATGATATCAATTAAAATCATGATTTTAATTATTAAACTCATTTACAATTTTAATGGATTTTAATAAAAATTGAATTACTATTTTTTTTAAATCTCACGATGGATTATACAAAATATCTTCGCAATACCGATATTACCAATCAATATGCTCCAAAATCAATTAAGGATCTTGATTTTAAAATCGAACAAAAATTTGATGGACGTTATCATACACTTAATATGGATATAATTCCACTTGATATGCTCAGTCTTCGAAATATAAGAATAATGCAATTAAGAGATATTGAAATACCTGCTAAAATTGATATATCAAGTCCTAAAGGATTGTTTTCGCAAATTTGCAAATATAATCCACAAAAAATTCATGATGCAATTAATGATGTGTTTAGTAATGATACATGGGATATTATTGCATTTTCATCATTGCATTTTAAGAATTGTGATGCAAAATTAAAAACAAATATTGAGGGGGCAGAATTACTAAATTTGGGAGAAAAAAATAATTTATTTATTCCAGATGCATTGTTAGTTCATACGTATATGAAACTTATCATTAAATCTGATTGTGAAACAATAATATTGGATATTGATTACCACGTGATACATAAAGATTATTTTAGTGCATTTATCGCAATTCCTATGATTATATATATTAATAATTACGAATATTATTGTACATTGGGACATGTATATAAAAGGTTTTCTAAACGAATTGACACCACACATCTATCGATGATTAAAAAAAATTCATCCGAAATCGCAGATGAATTTATGTGTAATTTCTTGATACACCGCAAAAACTTATTATATAAACTACATACTCATACCGAAATTATATGGGAATCATATAAAATAATTGAAGGATATTGTGAAATATGGATATGCGGTAATGATGTTTTTGATTTGGATATTCCATATCAAACGGATAAATTTCCCAAAGATACATTGAGATATTTAACTTCGCCATTACAAAGAAGAATTTATGCACATACAGATGATCTCGAAAATATATGTACTTGGATTAGGGATAATTCAAATAGTAAAATAGTCAAGTCGAATAAAATGACTGAAAAAGTAATCACATCTGATGCTATTAAAATTACACAAACAAAAATGGATGAACTGATTAAATGTTATAAACATATTGCAGGAAATGATACCAATGAATATTTTATCGAATTTAATTATTAAACCTAATTAAACTCATTCATGATTTTAATGAATTTTAAAAAAAATGAATTATCTATTTTTTGATATAGATATAATGGTCCGATTTTGTGAAGATGATGGTACTCTGTTGATTATGGAAGTGTCTTCAAATAATACTCTGGTTGGGAGATGTAAAAGATGTTCCAAGGTTTATGATGCCATTGATACAGATACATTGTTATATCATGACACTGGAGATGCAAAAGGCGAGAATATGCATAAGTTTGAGAGATTTATAGTTAATTCGGGTAAAGATGAACTTAATCAACGGACTGATACATTATGTGATAAATGCGGGGATTTTAAGAAATTATGTCGTGTGTCAAAAAATGAAAAAACAATTTATGTGTGTGAATGTGATTATAATAAAACTAAGCAATTATGATTTTGCACGTTCGAAGGATTTCTTCTGAACATTTGCAAAATTACATTTTGCAAGTTCGAAGGATTTCTTCGAACGACGGAAATTATCACTAACAGCAGGTAAATATTTTATTGCCTCGAATGTTTCTCGCATCTTGTTTTTATGGATTATTTTAGGAGAATTCAAATACCAATTTTCGATAATCAATGTGGAAAGATAATATTCCTGATTTATTTTTTTGAGTATGTAATCATGAGATAAATGCAATTTGCCTTTAAATATTAGCATATTCCAATGCCATCCTTCATTGAGAAAGTCATTTACTAATTCAGTTGAAAAGTTTGGACAATTGCATAAGTTCCACCAATTCCACGATGCCTCTGGGAACTCCCTGACCCATTCAATTGAGAAACTTTTATGTAATTGAATTTGATCCCAATTCCAATTTTTGTATGGAAATTCTCTAACCCAATCAAATGTAAAATCTTTATGGATATTCATGAAATTCCATTTCCATTTTAATCGAGGAAAATCCCTAACCAAATCGAATGAAAAATCTTCTACAAATAATATTGCATAGAAATCCCAATTTTTGTCTGGAAACATTCTTATCAATTTACATGAGAATTTTTTATGTTTAGACAATTCATTCCAGTTCCATTCTTTATCTGGAAATTCTATAACCCAATCAATCGAGAAATTTGGACAACGTTCCATGCACCACCATGCTACATCTAAATTTGGACATTCTCTAATCCATTCAATTGTGAAATTTCTCGATAAATATATGGATCGACTCCAAAATTTATCAGGAAATTTTTTGATCCATTCAAGTGAGAAATCTTTTTGACAGTACATACAAGACCAATCCCACAATACATCTGGAAATTCTATAACCCAATCGAATGAAAAGTTTTTACAATTAATAAAACTCCATGATTTATCGGGAAAATCTTTATACCATTCTATTGTAAATTGATGATGTTGAGATAGAGAATTCCAATTCCATTTTTCATCGGGAAGTTTTCTGATCCAGTCAAATGAGAAATTTGGATGTCGGTGCAGTTTAGAATAATCCCATCCCATATCTGGATACAATAATATCCATTCGATTGTAAAATTTTTATAACTTTGTATAGTTTCGAGATTAGTTAGTTTTTTTTCTTTGAATGCACGGAATATTGGGTCCATTCTGTTTTTAGCTGTCGAAGTATATGAAAAAAAAGTTTTCATTTTTTTAGTTTGGGCGAATATCTCAACCACCATTTTTCGATAATTTTCACGGAAGAATAATATTTTTTTCGTATATATTTGAATTTGTGCCTAAGATCACGCACATCATATTTCGAGATTATTTTATGCCAATTCCATCCTTTATTGGGGAATTCTCTTATTATGTCAGGAGTGAAATCCTTATGATTATGGAGTCTGCCCCAATTCCAATTTTCATTGGGCAATTTTCTAACTAAATCAAATGGAATATCCATGTAATACAGTTTGGAGAAATTCCAATCTCCATCAGGGAATTCTCTAATCCAGTCAAATGAGAAATCTTCATGAATAGTTAATTTATGCCAATCCCAATCTCCATCAGGGAATTCTCTAACCCAATTAAATGTAAAATTGCAATTATCAGGTAAATCGCTCAAATCTTGATAATCATCGTAGACTTTTTTAAATACATCAAAGGTAAAATCTTCATTACCAAATAATATATACCGTATCCAAGGTTTATTGGGGAGTTCTTTGACCCAGTTAATTGAGAAATCTTTATGTTCGGATAATTCATTCCAATTCCATGCTTTATCGGGAAATTTTATAACCCAATTAAATACGAAATTTTTATGATTAGATAAATTATCCCAGTTCCATTCTTTATCTGGAAATTCTATAACCCAATTAAATGAGAAATCTTTATGTTTGTCGAGATATTTCCAATTCCAATTTTTATCGAGATATTCTCTAATCCAGTCGAATGTGAAATCTTTATGATCTATTAAGTCGTAAAATCCCCATTCTTCATATGGAAAATCTCTAATCCAATCAAATGTAAAATTTTTATGATGATATAAATGATAAAAATTCCATTTTACATTGGGATATTTCCTAACCCAGTCAATCGAGAAATTTTTATGATTTTTAATATTATCTATATCAAAATTCCATTTCTTATTGGGGAATTCCATAACCCAATCAAATGAGAAATCTTTATGTTTAGATATGTGGCAAAAACTCCAAGGTTTATCAGGGAATTCTCTAACCCATTCAATTGAGAAATTATGATGATTACTTAGTCCATTGCTACCCCAATTCCAGTGTTTATTGGGGAATTTTCTAACCCAATCAAATGTGAAATCTTTATGCTCAGATATACCTTCCCAATTCCATTTTTTCCGATAATATTCTTCAACCCACTTAAATGTAAAATTATTATGATTATGCAAATCCATCCATTTATGTCCACGTCCAACAAGGCGTTTTGGTTCAGAATACATGATTAATAATATAAAAAAAGAATTCAATTTTTAATTGTGTTAAAATTACATTTTACAAGTTCGAAGGATTTAATTTCCCATTTGCAAAATGTAATTTTGCAAGTTCGAAGGATTTCTTCTGAACATTTGCAAAATTACATTTTGCAAATAGGAAATTATCACTAACCTTGGGCAAATATTTTATTGCCTCGAATGTTTTACGCATCTTTCTCTTATGGATCGTTTTAGGCGAATTCCAATACCAATTTTCGATAATTAAAATGGATGTATAATAACTTAGATCTACTTTTTTGATGAGGTCATCATGTGGTATATCTACTTTATATTTCTTGATTAGTCTGTTCCAATTCCAGTCTTTATTAGGAAATTCTTTTAATAGGTCAATTTTGAAGTTTGGTAAAACATCCATGATGCAATAATTCCAAGGTTTATTGGGAAATTCTCTTAATATGTCAAATGTAAAATTTTTATGTGTATTAATATGTTTCCAATCCCATGGCATATTGGGAAATTCTCTGACCCAATCAAATGAGAAATCTTCATGGTAATGAAGACTACACCAATCCCATGGCATATCGGGAAATTCTCTTACCCAGTCAAATGAGAAAACTTCATGACGATTAAGAATATACCAATTCCAATCTCCATCGGGATATCTTTTGATCCAATCAAATGAAAATTCTGGAAGATCAATTATTTCATCCCAATTCCACACCATATTGGGAAATTCTACAATCCAATCAAATGAAAATTCTGGATGTTCATGTAAATTTTCACAATTCCATTCTACATACGGAAATGCTCTTATACATTCAATCGAGAAGTCTGGAAGATTATTTATTACTCCCAAATTCCAATCTCCGTCGGGGAATTCTCTAACCCAATCGAATGTAAAATCTTCATGATTGGTTAATTCTTCCCAATCCCAATCTCCATCGGGGAATTCTCTAACCCAATCAATCGAAAATTCTGAAAGATGACTTAATTCATTCCAATCCCATTCTAAATCGGGAAATTCTCTAACCCAATCGAATGTAAAATCAAGTTTATTATAAAGATAATTACAATTCCAGTATCTATTTGGAAATGCTCTTATCCAATCTATTGAGAAATCTGAATGTTCATTGAGATACTCCCATTCCCAATCTGCATTTGGAAATTCTATAATCCAGTCAAATGTGAAATTTTCATGATTTGGAAATTCTCTCCATTCCCAATCTGCATTTGGAATTTTTTTCACTATATCAAGTGTTAAATTTTCATTTATACTTAAATCATACCAATCCCAAGAATGATTTGGAAATTCTATTACCCAATCGAATGTGAAATCAGATTTTTTGTGAAGATGACCACAATTCCAATTTATAGTGGGAAATTCTCTTAATATGTCGATGGTTAAATCGATTTTTTTATTCAATTCCTCCCAATTCCAAGGTTTATCGGGAAACTCTTTTACCATATCAAATGTAAAACCTTCACAAGTATGCATATTTTTCCAATCCCAATCCATATCAGGATGTTCCCTAACCCATTGAATTGTGAAATTTTTATAATTTTGAATAAATTCAACATCATTTAATTTCCTTTTCTTGAATTCTCGAAATATTGGGTCCATCATTATTTAAAAAAAATAATTCAATGTTTTTAATCATGTTCAAAATTTAATCTATTGAATTCCATATCATATTCAACAGAATCGATATTAGATATTTGATTTTGTGATGTAGTAATGATTTTTTTATTAAAATTGACAAAATGGGAATAAAGTTTGTTATTATGCAAATATAAAATATGAACACTTCGGGGCAAATATTTGCTTAATATATTTACATTATTACCACAATGATATAAGAGAAACTTTACTTGATGAGTGATATTCAAACCATGCATATCATATGCGGTTAAATTTACTGATATTTTAATTTCGTCATCATCTGTGAAATATGTGATAGTATTATATATTGGAGTATATAAATATATTCCTCGAAGATACAAAAATAATAAAACATTCTGGTAAAGTTTTCTTAAATAAAAAGATGTCAAAGTATAAATATATACACCTGCAAATACTGCTTTACGGGCAATCGCTTCCATATTGAAAGAAAAAACTGAATTATAATATAATATAAACTTAATTTAATAACATATAATGGCAGATGAAGATTTTGATGTAGATGATGATGTTTTTGAAGATGATGAGGATGAAGAAATTGAAGAGGAGGAAGATCATGATGAAGAACATGAGATTAATCTTGATGACCAATTGATGGATACTTATGACCATTCCAACACAGATACGAAGGAAATTATCGTAGTTAAACCAGAAAATAGGAGAACATCGTCTCGGGTACAAAAGCATGAGATGGTTTCTATTGTTGGGACATTGGCGAATTACGTAAAAAATATTAGTGGTTATGCTTCATATGAAGGGATGACTAATGAAAAAGATATTGCTATTAAGTTGATTAAAGATAAAAAATGTCCATTTATCATTAAAAGACATCTCAATGATAATACGGTTGAAATGTGGAAAGTTAATGAGATGGAATTGCCAGAATATTATGTGTAAAATTCTGGAATATTATACTTAAAATTCCAAAATTTTAAGTGTAGACTTTAACTGACCCACCTTTTGTCATTTTTTTAATTTTTCTTTTTTTAACTTCGAAAGTTGGTAATGTGTCCTTACCAACTTTACTCATTTGTCGGAGATAGTAATAATATTGAAGTTCATGCATTATATAAAATATGTAATAAAAAATTGAATAATTATACTATATAAAATGTCTGAATCAAATGTATGTATCGATTTAATTGAAGATGATAAAACTATTATCGATAAATATGCTGAAGTTATAATGGAAAATCCTGATCTGTTATTCGAAAAGTCGGATAATGTGGTTGATATTATTGAATTGATTATTAATGAAGATTTAACTATGTATAAAGAAGGGAAAATAACACATGCAGAATATGTCAATTTGATAAAAACAAATTATATCAACACCTTATCGAAAGCAATAAAATCAAATGATGATAATGTCATAAAAGCAATTTTGAATGAACTTAATAATATGGTTGAATATAATGTATTAACTTATGAAGAATATCATAAATTATTAAAACCATATAAATCAAACGAATTAATTCGAAACAAGATAAATAAGAAACGTAAATATGTATCTTCGAATGATAATGATATTCAAACTGTGATATTATCTGATTTAATTAATAATGATACAATAATATCAAATGATCGTATTAAAGCAATAGAGAATATATTCGAAAAATATATATCCATGTATAATAAAGGAATATTATCACATGATGAGTATATGAATTTACTAAAAAATAATTATAATGGTATAATATGTTATGCATTGAAAAATAATGATAATAGTGTTATTGAATTAGTCCTAAAAGAATTTAGAAAATTAATCAAATTAGAAATAATATCTATCGAAAAATATTTTGTTGTATTGCATCATGATGATGGAGCGGTACTCGAATATGCACGTTCATTAAATAACGATAAAATAATATTGGATGAATATGAATATTTATATATTAATGATATTATTTCGAAAGATTATTATTATAAAATGGCACATCCAAGTTATTTTAAAATATTTTGCTACAATATTAAATCTAAATTTAGGAAACTTTTCTCATGAATTCATTTTATAATAAAAAATTGAATAATATATTTTTTTATATAATCAATATGCTTCGATTCGAACAAAAACCGGTTAATATTACTTCTATTGAAACTAACAATACTGAAAAGTTGGTTGATAAATATTCAAAAATAATAATAAATAATCCAAATTTAGTTGTTCCAAGAGATAATAA